>MDSV01197439.1_pt1 | contig 15451 bp, 11 predicted proteins | sample 810851 | NCBI WGS metagenome assembly MDSV01 (sample SAMN05326640, study PRJNA326480) | marine metagenome | isolation source: seawater | place: Atlantic Ocean: North East | collected 2012
CGAAGGGTTTGGTTTTGTATGGGACGATACAGGACAAATGGGCAACTCATCTCCGTTTGATTTTATTTATGATTGGACCTATGCAAATATCCACGTTCCAGGAACGTTAGCGGATTTACTTGCGATGGGAGGTCTTCACGTCCCGTTCCACAGAGCGACACCAGGCGGGGGTCTGCAAGAATATGTTGTACTATCTGTTTATGTCGGTATTCTTCACATATTTGTCGGACTGTTTATTGGGCTATACACCGTTTGGAAGGCTCACGGAGCAGCGGCCGCGTTCTTCGAAAAAGGCTCTTGGCTACTAATCATGACAGGTGGCACAATGCAAGCTAGAAACATGGTTATGGGATTCAATGAATTGTTTGAGTTACAAATTTGGACGGTTTTGATAGCGATTGGGCTTGTATCGTTGGTTATCGGATTAGCAGTATACGAGAAATTTGGATGGGTTGGCGGTTTGGTTATGGGTCCAATTGAAATATTTGGCTTGCTCGCTAATACCCTTTCATATCTTAGAATCATGGGCGTCGGCGTAGCTGGAGTAAAAATAGCCGAAATTTCCATCAATATGGGTTGGGAAAAAATTGGACCAGCAATGGATGCAGGAGATTATCTTGGATTGATCCTAGGCATCGTTTTATTCGTTCTAGTGCAGTTGTTTGCAATCGCATTAGGAATTCTATCACCTTCAATTCACGCCATCCGTCTACACTTTGTAGAGTGGATGGGCAAATTCTATGACGGAAGCGGCATCGCATTCTCGCCGCTTGGTGGTAGAACCCTTCATTTGGAGGGCAAATCATAGTCCATTGGACACAAAAAAGGAGGTAGCAAATATGAACAAGAATACCCTGAAAATGAGCCTAAGAACCCTGATTGTCTTGCTGGCATTGACCCTTGTAGCACAAGGTGTCGCCGCACAAGATGCTGCAGATGATGGAGGAGAAGATACGAACGTAGGAAACATCGGTAACCTCGGTGTTGGAATTGCGCTAGGATTAGCCGGACTTGGTGCCGGTTACTCACAAGCTGCAATCGGTAGTGCTGCAGTCGGCATGCTAGCAGAAGACGGCAGCAAGTTCGGTTACGCACTGATCTTCACTGCTCTGCCAGAATCTATCGTAATCTTAGGCGCATTGCCGTTGTTCCTACAGTGAACATTGACCTTTGACAACCAATATGGTTGTTGGAGAATTTGGAGGAATAAAGATGACGCTCGAAACGTTGGCTAAAGATATTGCCGCTTCTGCCGAAGCGGACGTAAAGGCATTGATTGATGAAGCCAAGAATGAAGCAAAGAAAATAACCGATGAAGCTAAAGATAAGGCGTCTAAAATTACTGAAGACGCAAATATCCGGGCAGAGCGAGAGGCATCTCAGATTTCAAGAGAGGTCGTTGCGAGTGCTAGACAAGCTAATCAAAAAGCGATACTAATCGCTAAACGAGAAGCGATGGATAGTACCCATGCAGCAGTGAAAGAACAACTCGCTGATCCAGGCTTCAAAGGTCGTGCAAGTATGCTCAAGTCATTGATGGCGAAAGCAGACAAAATGGCAACATCGGACTTCATTATTAGACCGGTTGAAGTTGACAGAAAAGCACTTGGAGACTTGAAAGGCAAGCGAAAGGTAGGAGAATCAGTAGATGGTCTCGGCGGATTTATTCTCGAGGCTGCTGATGGTTCGGTATCGTTCGATATGAGATTTGACACACTGTTGGAAACAGCATGGAGTCAATCGCTATCAGAAGTAAACAAAATATTGTTTGAGTGAGGTGAAGTTAATGGTTGGTAATACTGCATATGTCGCTTCGAGAGCAAAATCTCGAAGAAAGAAACTTGCAGATATTGCGCGTATGCGTCAACTAATAAACCAATCAACAGATCAACTCACAGCTTCGGTAAGTAACATGGGATATTCTGATGAAGTCAATCTTTACGCTGGAAAGTTATCAGGTGCAGACCTAGTTGAAGCTGCATTGACGCACAACTTGGAAGCAGAATTAGCAGAGATATTGAAGATGTGTAATGGTAAAGTCAAGGATATTGTCGAGATTTACACCACACGCTTTGATTATCAAAATGCCAAGGTTGTACTTAGATCCGTTGTAAATGAGGTCTCATTAGATAAGGTCTCAAACTCAATATTACCGGATTTGAATGATATAAATACACCATGGCTGAAAATAATTGAAACAGCAGATGATTTACGTTCAGCAGCCCTTCAAATGCGAAGGAAACCGTTTGGTTCTGCCCTCAAAGCCCTGCCAGAAGATGCAAAACTTTCAGATTATGAAGATGCATTAGATAGACATTACTTCAAATCGGCATTGAAATCTCTCCAAATGAATAATCCTGCAACTAGGTATTTGAAAGACTACCTTGCAATGGAAATAGATCACCGCAATATCTTGAATATACTCGAATCCGATTCTATAGGTATTTCATCAGAGGAAATCTCGAAATTGTTGCTTCCTGGAGGAAAACTACTGCCAGTTAGATCATTTTCGACAATTGCTGCGGGGGGTAAATCGGCACTTATGGATATTTTACGAACCTCGTCAAAATTCGATATGGCCCATTTTGATAGTTTACTAGAACAAGTAGCAACTTCAAGAAGCCTCGATTCTGTAGTTACATGGTTTAAAGAAAGGGAATATAAGTTCATGAAGAAAATGAGCTATCTCCATCCCATTTCTGCATTACCAATAGTGTACTATGTTGCAATGAAGGTTCAAGAAGTCGCTGATTTGAGAATTATCGTTAGAGGTAGGTTTGCTGGATTACCTGCTGAAGTGCTTGAGGCGCATATTTTGTGAGGTGTTTTGATGGAATTAGCGGTAATTGGTTCACAAGAATTCACGCTGGGATTCCAATTGGCAGGCATCTCTAATATCTATAATCCTGAGAATGACGAGCAAATGTCTTCTCAATTAAAATCACTACTTAATTCAAATGAGGTTGGAATTATTGTTATCGACTCTTCAATAATGGCAACCTTGCCAGAAAGATTGCGAGATCAACTTTCTGGATCCGTAACCCCGACAGTCCTAGGGATAGGCACTGAAGAGGATACAACCTTACGAGATACAATTCGTAAGGCAATAGGAGTCGACTTATGGAAATGAATTCCAATTAGGAGGAAAAAAAATGAGCAATGAAGGAGTAATATACCGAATATCCGGGCCGGTTGTAACCGCTACTGGAATGAACGCAGCTATGTATGACGTTGTCAGAGTAGGCCATGAAGGTCTAATGGGTGAAGTAATCGAACTTCACGGCGACAAAGCAGTCATACAGGTTTACGAAGATACCTCTGGTATCAGACCAGGTGAACCAGTTCTAAATACAGAAGAAACACTTTCTGTTTCACTAGGACCTGGATTACTGACCCAAATTTACGATGGTATCCAAAGGCCATTGGCAACACTGGAAGAAGTAATGGGTGTATTCATTACTAGAGGTGTTGACGCTGATGCTTTTGATTTGGAGAAAAAGTGGACCTTTGAACCAGTCGTTGCTAAAGGTGATGAGTTATCTAGTGGCCAAGTAATCGGCCATGTCCAAGAAACTGAAACTATTGTTCACAAAATCATGGTTCCTCCGGGTAAAAGTGGCAAGGTTAAGAGTATCAAGTCTGGTGATTTTAACGTGACTGAGACAGTTTGTACCATGGACGATGGTACCGAATTACAGATGATGCAAAAGTGGCCTGTACGTTCACCAAGACCTTTCCGTCAGAAGTATGCACCAGATACTCCGTTGGTAACTGGTATGAGAATTTTGGATTTCTTATTCCCGCTAGCTAAGGGTGGTGCTGCAGGTATTCCAGGACCCTTCGGTTCAGGAAAAACCGTAACTCAACAATCATTAGCAAAGTACTCGGACGCTCAACTTGTTGTATACATTGGATGTGGAGAGCGTGGTAATGAGATGACAGAGGTACTTGACGAGTTCCCGCACTTGATTGACCCTAACACTGGTAAGCCACTGATGAACCGAACTGTGATGATTGCTAACACATCAAACATGCCGGTTGCTGCTCGTGAAGCTTCGGTGTATACAGGTATCACTATCGCTGAGTACTTCAGAGATATGGGTTATGATGTAGCATTGATGGCTGACTCTACCTCTCGATGGGCTGAAGCAATGCGTGAAATTTCATCCCGTCTTGAAGAAATGCCTGGTGAAGAAGGCTATCCTGCGTATCTATCTTCAAGAATTGCAGAATTCTATGAACGTGCAGGTCGTGTTGAGACTCTAAACGGTGATGATGGTTCAGTTACCGTAATCGGCGCTGTATCTCCTCCAGGTGGTGACATTTCCGAACCAGTTTCTCAAGGTACACTAAGAATTGTTAAGGTATTCTGGGGTCTTGATGCAGGTTTAGCAAGACAAAGACACTTCCCTGCAATTAACTGGCTAAATTCATATTCTTTGTATCCACAAAGTTTAGACCAATGGTTCAGAGACAACATCGCACAAGATTTCCCAGAAATAAGAACTCAAATCAGTGGTTTGTTACAAATTGAGTCTGAACTTCAAGAGATTGTCCAATTGGTTGGTTCTGATGCACTGCCAGTTGATCAACAACTAACTCTCGAAGTAGCAAGAATGATTAGAGAATTTTTCCTACAACAAAATGGATTCCATGAAGTTGATGCCTATTGTGATATTAATTTGCAATACAAGATGGCAAAGGCGATTCTTGCTTTCCAAGAATCGGCTAAGTCAGCAATGGCTTCCGGCTCCCAACTAAATGATGTAGTTAACGTACAATCCAGAACAGACCTAATGAGAGGTAGATTCGAGAAAGGCTATGTCGATGAAATCGATGAAATGGTCAAGAAGATGAACGCTGAAATTGCGGGTACCGTGGAGGGTAACTAGGAGGGATAATTATGAGTGGAAAAGAATACAGGACAATTACTGACGTAAAGGGACCTTTGGTCTTCTTGAATAAAACAGAACCAGTGGCTTTTGGTGAAATTGTAACTATTAGATTAGCAGATGGTTCAATGAAAAACGGGCAAGTTCTAGATACCTCTGACGAATTAGTCATCGTTCAAGTCTTCGAAGGGACTGCCAAAATCAACCGAGAATCTGGTGTCACATTTATGGGAGATGTTTTCAAACTTCCAGTAAGTACTGAACTAGTAGGTAGGATTCTCGATGGTGCAGGAAGGCCAAGAGACGGCGGACCTGCAATTGTTGCTGATGAGAATGCTGACATTATCGGTGCAGCTATTAATCCATACAGTAGACAGAGTCCACACGACTTCATCCAAACAGGAATTTCAGCAATCGATTGCTGTACTACACTTGTACGTGGACAAAAGTTGCCAATTTTCTCAGCATCTGGACTACCTCACAACGACATTGCTCTACAAATTGCTAGGCAAGCAAAATTGAAAGATTCCGATGAAGAATTTATTGTAGTATTCTGTGCAATGGGTATTACTGCTGAAGAATATAATTTCTTTAGAAGTGACCTTGAGAGAACAGGCGCTCTTGAAAATGCCGTACTGTTTGTTAATCTAGCAGACGATCCAGCGGTTGAGAGGATTATTACTCCAAGACTTGCTCTAACTGCCGCAGAATATCTTGCTTTCGAGAAAGACTACCACGTTCTAGTTATCTACACAGATATGACAAACTATTGTGATGCATTGCGACAAATTGGTGCTGCTAGAGAGGAAGTTCCTGGTAGAAGAGGTTATCCTGGTTACATGTATACCGATTTAGCAATGTTGTACGAGCGTGCTGGAATTGTCAAGGGTAAAAAGGGTTCAATCACCCAATTCCCAATTCTGACCATGCCTGGTGACGATATTACACATCCGATTCCAGATTTGTCTGGATATATTACTGAAGGACAAATTGTTATTTCAAGAGAATTGCACCAACAAGGTATCTATCCACCAATTAATGTATTGCCTTCTCTATCTCGACTTATGGGTTCGTGTATTGGTGAAAAGACCACAAGAGAAGATCATAAATCTGTATCAGACCAAATGTATGCTGCATATGCTCAAGGTAGAGAGTTGAGAGGTCTTGTCGCAATTGTTGGTGAGGATGCACTAAATGAGCGTGATAAGCAACTCCTAGATTTCTCTGGAGTCTTTGAAGACAAGTTCTTGCGTCAAACCAGAGACGAAGATCGTTCTATAGAGGAAACACTCGATCTATGTTGGACATTGATGTCATCGATTGATACCAAATATCTAGTTAGATTAGATCAAAAGTGGATTGAAAAGTATCATCCGGAAAACAAAGAGTGAATCAGGAGAGATATTCATGGCATTGGACATCAAACCAACCCGCAGTGAATTGATTAAGCTGAAGGCACGAATTAAACAAACCAAAAATGGCTACAAACTCTTGAAGATGAAGAGAGATGGGTTGTTTCACGAGTTTAGGCAATTGTTGTCCAAAATGATAGAGGCAAAGCGTGAACTTACCGATGCTTATCGATTAGCTAAGCAAAGGATCGATCTTGCAAATGCAATCGAAGGTGGATTGGCGGTAAGAGCGGCAGCAATTGCTAATAGTGCCCACCCTGAAGTAGAAGTAGAAAGAAGAAATATCATGGGTGTCGTTGTACCTAGCGTAAGTGGAACTAATCTAAAATCAACTTTCCAAGAGCGTGGTGTTGGATATATTGGTTCTTCTCCATATATTGATGAGGCTAGTGATTCATTTAGTGAACTGATTGAGAAAATAGTTACTGCATCTGAAATGGAGGCTACACTAAAACGTCTGCTTGAAGAGATTGAAGCCACCAAGAGAAGAGTTAACGCTCTTGAGTTCAAAGTCATTCCAGAATTAGAAGAAGCCAGGGTATTTATTCAATTAAGATTAGAGGAAATGGAACGTGAAGAAACGTTTAGACTTAAGCGTTTCAAGAATAAATGATTTCATTATTCTCAACGATGATTAAAGTAGGAAATAACTACACCCACTTAATGTGAGGTGCTCCAATGAGTAGCGATAATCAACAATCGACTACATTAATTGAAGATGATGTGTCTCAGTTAAAGGCACACAAGAACGTTTGGGGGCAAAAGGAATTATTGGGCAACATAATTGCTAGATATTTCATTGTAACAGGTGAACTTGGAGGGACTAAGTGGCCTGTATGGAAGGTTGCAGAAAAAGATTCAACAGATGTCCATAACCAATTAGAACAACTTAATCTTCACCTGGATAATCTTGGCTGGATGGCTAAACTTGAGGTAGGGGAACCTTGGTTTATTCAAGTAATTCCAAGCCCCGAAAGGCAATTTCCATCTTCGAAGACAACCATTGGATTTTGGTCATTTTCTTTGATTACTGCAACTATTGCTGGAATGCTTTGGATTGAAGATGCCAGGCCGATTGACGGTTGGTTTGTTGAATCATTATTTCTTGATGCATTAATTGGATACACGATGCCAATAACCGCTGCTATTGTCTTAGCATCATTTTTACAAAAGGCGCATGCTGAAAAGCACGGGTTAAGAGTTGGACATTTAACTCCGATACCAGATCCTTCAATTTCGTTATTTAGTATCGGTTTGATGCCGAAGTCCTTGCTAATTTGGCCATTTGGAATATTGATAATTCCTTCATTACCAAGAATGGATGCTCGTCCATGGAAGGATCGAGAAATGCTGGGTTGGAGCGCTTTGATAGTACCTACTACCATGGTTAGCGCAGGAGTTCTATTGTGGCTGATTGGTTTGTCTCTAACTCCTGAACTAGTAGCGGTTTCCTCAATGCAATATGTTCCAGACATGCCATTGATAGTTAACTTGTTGAGTCCACTTTTTTCTGATGATGTCACGACACAACTTGTTTGGGCACATCCATTATCAAAAGCGGGCTCAATGTTGTGTTTCTTCGGCTGGATTTCTCTAATTCCAATACCTACATTCCCAGGAGGTCGTTTGTTAATCGCTAGAACTAGCATGGCAGAATCAAGAAATTCAACTAACCAACTATTCTTGTTTGCTATTATTCTTGCCTTTGCATGGATGTTCGATTCATTTGCCAGCTTCAACATTTGGCTTCCAATATTGGGTATAATTTTCCCATTGTTACTATTACTGGGTGCTGATAGAAGAATTCCTCTAATTTTAGATGAGCCAAAAGAGGTGGATTATGATAGTGTTAAACGCATGGGGATTTTGTTATTCGTGATTTTCATATTAGCCCTTCCCGGACAGACTCCTTATTCCATGGATGAAGATTGGAAACAAGATATTTCATACCATTTTGATGATTCTGTTGCCATTTTCGAAAGCAATGGTTCATGGAATGGTACATTAGAAATAGACATAGTTAACGTTGCATCAATTACTCAATATTGGCAAATTGGTCTGGCTAGTTCTGAAGATTTAGTCTCTCAAAGTTGGGATTTTGAATGGTTGTGTAGTGATGATGAAAGCAATTCATCGATATTAACAGGCTGTGGTGACGATATTTTGCCAGGTATGATTTCGACTGTATTATTGAATATAAGTTGGAAATCATCTCAATATAGCCCAACCGCAGACGATGTTTATTTGCTTACATATCTCGATAATCAACCGATAATTTCGACGATAAAACTGACCCCTGAAATACCTCAATATGTAAATTCTAGTTGGTACATGAATTACAATTCAGATGATGTGATGAGATGTGTTGAAATATATTCTGATAATGAACAGCCGTACAATATTTCATTCCCAAATTCGGCATCTGATTTTAATTTTGAAACTAGGATGTATTGGATTGAAGGCTACCAAGGTTTGGAAGCAGAAATAACGGAAGAAATCGATGAAATTTGCATTAAGGGTCAAGACCCTATAATTTTGCTAAGGTCTTACGTATTGAACGTAATTAAAATTGGAGAACATCTTTTCTCACCGCAAAACCCCCAACTTCCAATGAGGTTAATTACCCCTGAGAATGGTACATTAATTGATTCTACAGATGTTAGAGGATGGGGGGCAGAATTAGAATCTGGAGATATTCTATCAGTTTCGGAGCAAACATGTAAAATGAATCCAATGTCTAGTACTCCGACAAAACCCAGTAATCAGTCCCAGCAATGGGTGTGGAATACAAACTACCGCTCGAGTTCAATGATTCCTGCGATTCAGGATAATGATTCATTGTTAATTGTGTTAAGTGATGAAGATGAAGCCTCGATCTGTTCACAACAATTGTATCCTGTGCCAGATAGCATAATTTCTATAGATTATGGTCCTGAACTTATACTTGAACGGAATAACAAATTTTACCGTATGTGGACCTCGCTTTGGGCTTCTGCTGCTAACGGGGAATTATCAGGCAACAATATGTCCGAATTTGTAATCCACAATCCTGTCAATTCTACCACTAGGGTTAACATAGTTCAAACAACTTCTGGGGAAGACTCAGATGAATGGTTAGTTGTTGAATCTGTAAATGAGCTTTTGCCCGGTGAGAATAGATTTAATTTTACGCCACCAGATAACTTACTATCTACGATGTACATTGACTATGAGGACGGAGAAGTTTACATTTATCTGGGAAGTTACTCATGAGTGATATTATGAAATTTGTAATTCTAGGTGCAGGCAATATTGGTACCTTGATCGGTGCCAAATTAGCTCAATTGGATTCATCAGAGGTGCTTATTCATACCAGAGGAGAACATGCAGCATCATTAGCGCTAAATGGTATTTCAGTCGATGGTGCGGAAACATTCCATTTGGCACCAGATAAATATCTTCTATCAATTTCAGATGTCGAGATAAATTCAGTTTTTGATGGTTTAGCAGACTATATTTTTGTCACTTCAAAAGCCGGTGATGTAGAAGAATTACTCCAACTTGCTAAACGCTTCAGTAATTCTAGAACCAAGGTAATTATCTTGAGCAATGGGCTTGGACATATTGAAATTGGGGCACAAGAATTTGGTTATCATCGAATCATTCCTGCAACAACAACTCATGGTGTTTGGAGGAAAAAACCAGGGTGCATTGAATGGGCTGGTTTAGGGGCGATCAATCTAGGTCAAATCAACAATAGTCCAAACCTTGATCAGGTAACAGAACTGATTAGCATACTTGAATCTGCTAGTTTAAATCCAATATGGAATGAAGATGCCAGAAGTTTGGTATGGTCAAAGGTTTTGATCAATATTGCCATTAATCCAATTGCGGCAATCACCGGTCGGAAAAATGGAGAATTACTTGACGGTGAAATTTTTGAAACATGTACTGAAGTGATGTTGGAAGGGGCTAGAGTGGCTAGGTTAGAAGGTGTGGTACTGGCTGATGATGACAAGTTAATTGATAACTTAAAATCGGTACTTCAGAATACTAAGGAAAACAAATGCAGTATGCTGCAAGATGTTAGATTAGGTAAAAATACTGAGATAATGTTTCTCAATCGTATGATCGTTGACAGGGCAGAGAAGTATGGTTTGTCAACGCCACTAAATCAATTATTAAGTAAATTGATAGAATCATTGAGCTTATACTAAATCAGTGTTGAAGTGCAGTCCTCTATTATGATCTCTATTAATCGCGTCATGAATTACCAAATTAGCAACTTGAATTAAATTTCTTAATTCGACAATTTCTCTTGATGGTTTGGAGGATTTCCAAATCATTGCAATTTCAGCTTCTAGCAACTTTATTCTTCTGTACGCTCGATTTAGGCGTTGATAATTTCTTACGATTCCAACTTCAGTAGACATTGTATCTTTTAGCATTGTCAAATCATTAATGATTGGAGCATGCTCATTTAGCACATCTAATCCATCTGCCCGCCAATCTGGCAATTCATGGTTAACCTGTGTTGGCGGGTTATCAATTATGTGTTTTGCAGCATTATCTGCAAATACTACCGCTTCTAGTAAACTGTTAGAGGCTAATCTATTAGCTCCATGCATTCCAGTACACGCAACTTCGCCAATTGCATATAGGCAGGGAATTACTTCAGTAGTGTTGGAAATTTTTGGCCTACCATATATGTCTACATCCAAACCACCAACTATGTAGTGTGCTGCAGGAGAAATTGGTAAATTATTGACACCTAGGGTTAATCCGTATTTGTCAAGATGCTTTTGCATGTTGGGGAATGAATTTCTTAGCATTTCTTTATCAAGATGTGAAGTAACTAGGTGCACTGATTTTTGTCCTGTCTGCTTCAAATTTTGGTCAATTGCTCTAGCGACAATATCTCTTGTTGCCATAGATCCAAGATTCGAAAATTCAAGAGTAAATGAGTATTTATCTGGTATAGGGCGCTCAATCCCCTTAGTAAGCGATTGCTCACAATCCTTTTCCCATCTTTTAAGGCCCTTTTCATCAAGAATAACGCCACCTTCTCCACGTAATGCTTCGGTGATTAAAAATGGGCGTCCATTTTCAATCGCAAGTGCAGTGGGGTGAAATTGAATAAATGCCATGTCCTTTACTGCAGCCCCGCATCGATATGCCATTGCAATTCCGTCACCAGTAGCAACATTTGGGTTGGTGGTTTTTGCCCATAATTGACCTACTCCTCCAGTAGCAATAATAACAGAATCTGCTGATAATGTTATGACTTCATTGCTTTCTTGATTAAAACACCAAATTCCACAAACACCCTTACTTGCATCGCCATGTTCTCTTTGTATCAAATCAATAGCAAGGGTATTTCTCATAAGTGTGATGTTTGGATGTTGCTTAGCAGCGTCGATTAATGCTCTTTCAATTTCTCTTCCAGTAGCATCTTTTGCATGAAGAATTCGACGCTCTGAGTGTCCTCCTTCTTTAGCCAGTTTAAACTCGCCATCATTACCTTTCTCAAATTTAACTCCGATGCTTACCAATTCATTGATGCAATCGGCAGCGCGCTCAATAACTTCCATTACAATTTCTTTGTTGCATAAACCGTCACCTGATTGTAAAGTATCTTTGATGTGAGCTTCTTTTCCTACGCTATTTGTTTTGTCAAGTATTCCTGCAATGCCACCTTGAGCCCAATTTGTTGAAGAATCTTTTACTCTCTGTTTTGTAATAATTGTGATGTAGTGGCCACTATTTGCTAACTTTAGTGCGGAAAACAATCCAGCGATTCCACTGCCGATAATGGCTATTTTAGTCATAGTGAGCGATTTAGCCAAATAACTCTCACTTTTGAACTGTTTGAGCGACAGCACTATCAAACTAATTCTATGTCGGAGGGACATGGGGAGTATCCGTCGCAATATAGCCACCATTGTTGGCGTATCGATGGCCGTTTTTGTGATAGCAAATGTGCAGTTTGGCTTAGTTGCTCCTCAATTGATTGATGGTGCAGAAAACGATAAACTAGATGTTTTGAAGATGTTAGAACCTCATTGCGCAATATCAGAGATTGAAGCAGAAATTGCTGAAGGCAATGACAGTTTTTGCTTAGGCAATTCCGGTGATTGGAATGGTGCTGATCTATTGTTACTTGCGGAAGGATTATTCATGGTTTTTGTTGGCAAATTTAGGTTTCCTCAGCAAGGCAGATGGGCTAAGCGTCTTAGAAGAATTTCATTCATTGGAGGTTGTACGTTGTTTGGTTTAGCAATATTGGATCGATTGGAAGTTCTTCCAACATCAGTTAGTTCTGAAGGCATTGCAACTTTGATTCCGCTTGATGTGTCGCCATTAGCAGTACAATTGGGCATGGCAATCATTGGTGCATTTATGATGAGGGGTCCAAAATATTGGGAAGCGGAAGCAATCAACTTGACCAATAAGCGATTGGAAAAGCGAAGAGTAGTCGCAGATAAATTCCGTTCTAAGTATGGGACAATCGCAAAACCACTTCCTGAATTACAGGGTAAGCAAAAGCGAGTTTCACGTTCTCCTTTGATGCATCGGGACTCAAAATTGACAATGATGGGCAATGATTCATTAAAAGTCCAAGCGACTTGCCCCTATTGTGAAGGTGCAGGTTGTGTAAAATGCGATTTTACCGGTTCAATTTAGATTGATTCGGTGAATTATTTTGTCTCTTGAAAACGCAGTATTGAACACTCGACACTAGTATAGTTTAAGACCTTTACAAACCCGCTCCCAAGAATAAGGTTGGAAATATTTTCCACTTGAGGGATTGGGATGTATCTAAAAGCGCTTGAAGTTTCGAATTTCAAATCATTTAGGGGAGAGGTAACAATCCCATTAGAAAGAGGATTTACTGCCATCACAGGGCCGAATGGTTCAGGCAAATCTAATTGCGGGGATGCGATACAATTTGTACTGGGTCCAAGGTCAAACAAAACGATAAGGGCACAGAATTCAAAAGATTTGATTTTCAATGGGGGGAACAATCACAATGCTGCAAGGTCATGCGGTGTTACGTTAGTTTTTGCTAACCCTAAATTGGATAATGGGCGCAGACGACTGCCGTTGAATATGGATGAAGTTAGAATGTCTAGGTCAATTAGATTGACCAAAACGGGGAATGTGGTGACTAATTATCATCTGAACGGCGAGGATAGTTCACAGAAATCATTCCATAGAATTCTCGGCGCTGCTAACGCCCGTCCAGATGGCTATAACATCGTTCTACAAGGGGATGTCACAAGCCTAGCAAAAATGACCGCAAAGGAACGTAGGAAGGTTTTGGATAGCGTGGCTGGCGTCACATTATATGACGATGAAATTAGAAAAGCAGATCGTCAAAAAGACAGTGTTGATGATTACATTGAAAGAATCAAACTACTTGAGGATAGTCAAAAAGTTCGCCTTAAGGAATTAAAGAAGCAAAAAGATTTAGCTGTTAAAGTAAAAGATTTGGTTGAGGAATTAAATCAGGCTAGGGTAACTTCATTTCAAGCAAATTATGCTAGTCAGTTGGCAGAAAAAGAATACCAAGTCAAAGAACAATCAAGATATCTCGAAGAAGCTAACAGATTAGAGCAACAAGTTAGAGAAGGCTCGAAAACGCTGCTCTCACTCGATGATCAAATAGGCGAATTACAAAAGCAGATTGAAGAATTAACAGGCGGAGAAAGCAAGGGTCTGAACAAGGTTATTTTCGATCTACATTTACGTATTGATACCAATAAGGATAAGATCTCTGAGGCAGAAGCAAAGGACATAGAAGATAAGGAAGAAGTTCAAGAATTGTCAGAACAACTTGATGTTGCTAAAGTTGCCTTGGAGGAATTTGTCACTAACCTTAATTCTGCTAAGCAAGATTTGGAAGATTCTCAAAAATCACTTGACGAAGCCCAAGCAGAAGAGCTAGAAATCCAGAAGATTATGGAATCATCTGGTGATGAGAGCGCTAAGTTTTCTCAACAACTCACTAGATTGTTATCTGAATTAGAGCAAGCAAATGAACAACTTAATTCTGCACAGAATGAAGTCAATAAGACGGCAGTTCAGGCTGAATTGATCTCAGAGCAATTATCAAAATCTCAAGAAACTGCTGAAGAAAATAGATTGGCATTGGGTGAACTTGAGTTACAAGGAGAGGAACTATCTGGTAATAATTCTAGTTTGGATAGAAATAAGTTGTCAAAAGATTTGATAACAGCCCAAAGAAGTGAGGAAAAACTGGTCGAAGAATCTCAATTAGTTGAAGTTAAATTGCGAGAAGCGGAACGAACTAGAGAAAGGCTGCGCGCAGAAATGGAAAATTCATCCGGTGCCAAGGGAATGGCAGGAGGCGCAGCAGCAGTAATCTCGGCCAGAGATAGTGGCGAACTAACCGGAATAATTGGTACAATTGCAGAATTGTGTGCTCCAATCGACTCCTCTCATGAAAGTGCTTTAGCAACTGCAATTGGCGGAGCAATGACGTCTATAGTAGTTGAAAATGATGAAATTGCTGCAAAAGCAATCAAGTGGTTGGCCGAAAAAAGAGCAGGAAGAGCCACATTCTTACCATTGAATAAATTGAATAATAATAGGGTTGCTGGTAAAGCGTTAATGGTTTCAAAGAAGTCTGGAGTGATAGGATTCGCCCATGAACTTCTTGATTATGACCCTAAAATAGACATTGCAATCAAATTTGTTTTGAGAAATACTTTGATTGTCGATTCTCTTTCAACCGCAAGGAATTACATGGGTGGAGTAAGGTTAGTAACTTTAAGAGGCGATGTAACCGAGGCGGGAGGTGCCATGATTGGTGGTTCAAAAAGGCCGATGAGAGTCTCATTTGGTGGCGGGATTAAAGGCGCGAGCGAGATAGAGAAATTATCAGGTGAGATTGAAAAGTTAGAATTGATGTCTGAGACGATATCTGCTGCTCTACACCAAGCAAGAAGAGAGCAGCAACAACTTAGAACCAAAATCAATGAACTTACAGATAGCGATCAAGCCGTTAAATTACAAGAATGGCGCGCAGAACTGAAGCAAGCAAAGTCAGCACACAACAAATCATTGGGCGAAGTAAACGGCCATGAAACAAAGTTGTCCGAGCTAGAAGTCCTTGCTAGCAAGCAAATAGATGCCCTAGATGGC
>MDSV01248651.1_pt1 | contig 15450 bp, 10 predicted proteins | sample 810851 | NCBI WGS metagenome assembly MDSV01 (sample SAMN05326640, study PRJNA326480) | marine metagenome | isolation source: seawater | place: Atlantic Ocean: North East | collected 2012
TAACTATATTAGCACCCATCTCTAAAGCCTTTTGACGCAAGGCCTTAGGGTTATTGTGCACCTCTTGGTCTTCCCAACCATCCCCTAAATCAGTCTCGAAAGTATACAACAGCACTAAAGTATTCTGATGGAATATTCCCAAAGCCTTGGGAGGAAGTCCGTCGTGTTGGTGAATTTTTGGGAGTCCATTGGGAAATTTAAAATGTAAATTGTAAATAGGATGGTCTAGCGGTATTTCAGTTAATGTTTTTTCTGGAAAAAGTTTTTTTAATTGTGGCATCAAATAAGGTTTCATTCCATAATTGTCATCGATATGTAAAAACCCCCCTCCTATGAGATATGTTTTTAAATTTTGAATTGCATTATCAGAAAAAAAAACATTGCCATGGCCTGTCATATGGAGCATAGGGTATTCAAAAATTTCAACATCCTCGGCAGCAACCACAGTTGGTACAATATTCATTTTTGTATTGATTTCTGTATTACAAAATTCAATCAAATTTTTTAGGGCAGTTGGATTGCTATACCAATCTCCACCTCCATCGTATTTGAGAACCGCCAGGCTCTGAGCATTGATTATAGAGCCAAATAACAGCAATAAGTATGGTGAGTAAAATATTTTATTCATTGTAAAGATGTATGGTTTGACAGGCCACAATGGCCGCTGTTTCTGTGCGCAATCTGTTATTGCCAAGACTCACAGATTGAAACCCTTTGTCTTGAGCCATTTTAATTTCTTCAGGGCTAAAATCGCCCTCAGGTCCAATTAGAATCAATAAGTCTTTTTTGTTGGGAATCAAATGTTTAAGAACTTGTTTTGGGCTATTATGACAGTGGGCAATAAAACAGATTTCCTCGGACTTATTATCGATAAAATCTTTGAAGTGCATTGGTTTTTTTAGTACTGGAAAATAGCTCCTTTGTGCTTGTTTTGCTGCAGCATTAATTATTTTTTTAAAGCGTTCTTCTTTGATTCTTTTTCTTTCACTGTGTGTACAGAAAATAGGGGTAATAATGTCCACACCAATTTCGGTAGCTTTCTCTATAAACCATTCAAACCGATTATTTAATTTAGTGGGGGCCACGGCCATGTGTAGTTTATAACCTTTGTGCTTTTTGTGGCAAACCTCCAAGATAGATACCTCACATTTATTTGGATTTAGAGAGCTAATTTTAGCTTTAAAAATTAAACCTAATCCATTTGTTATTAATACATTATCTCCTTTATTTTTACGTAAAACTTTAAGTATGTGTCTGCTTTCATTTTTATCAAAAACAAAGCTTTTGTGATTTTCTCTAAGTTCGGAAATATAAAATAACTGCATTCTAAGATTACTGTATTTTTAAACGTGCCTTGGCTGTTGTTTTTTGGTTGCTAAAATCGTTTTTTAAATATTTTAAATACCCAACAATCGCAATCATCGCAGCGTTATCCGTAGTAAATTCAAAGGCTGGCACATAGGTCTTCCATCCATATTTTTGTTCGGTTTTTTTTAGGGCGGTTCGAATACCAGTATTGGCCGAAACACCTCCGCCAATGGCAATGCGATTGATTCCGGTGTGAATAACAGCCAGTTTTAATTTTTCCAGTAATATAGCTGTGATGGTATATTGAATTGATGCACAAATATCATTGATGTTTTCTTTAACAAAATTGGGATTGTCTTTGGTTTTATTTTTTACAAAATATAAAATTGCAGTTTTCAAACCAGAAAAGCTAAAATTTAATCCTTTTACTTTTGGTTTTGTAAATTTGAAGGCCTTTGGATTTCCCAATTGTGCCCTTTTGTCTATGGCTGGCCCAGCGGGATATCCAAGTCCCAAAACTTTTCCACTTTTATCAAAAGCTTCACCTACAGCATCGTCAATTGTTTCACCAATTAACTGCATTTTAAAATACCCATCCACCTTGACGATTTGGGTATGGCCCCCTGAAATAGTCATTGCAAGAAATGGAAACTTAGGCTTTTCACACCCTTTTTTTTCAATAAAATGAGCCAAAATATGGGCTTGCATATGGTTCACTTCTATTAAAGGAATTTTTAGGCTGTAGGCCATTGATTTTGCAAAAGAAGTGCCCACCATCAGCGACCCTATCAATCCGGGACCTCTTGTGAAGGCGACAGCTGAGAGTGCTGTTTTACAAATACCTGCTTTTTCTAAAGCTTGTTGGACTACTGGAATAATATTTTGTTGATGTGCTCGAGAAGCCAGTTCTGGAACTACGCCCCCATAGGCTTTGTGAATGGATTGGCTGGCAATCACATTACTCAGAACGCTTTCATTGCATAATACTGCAGCTGCTGTATCATCACAAGAGGATTCAATTCCCAGAATGTATATTTTTTCTTTTGGCATTGAAAGATTTAATCGTTTTAATCGTTTTATTTGTAGAAGTTTGGCAAACCTATTGCATGGTTTTATTTAATATTGCAAAGAAATAAAAAAAATGTGTCATGTTTCAACTACTAATTGAGTTTAATTTTAATTGTTTTTGGATTTTATAATTTTACTTTATTTTTAACCTATTAGAAAGCGATTAAAAATATTAAAAAGGACCCTAGCAGTATTGTTACTGCTGTTTTTCGGACTTGTGTTGGTAGTCTCAATTCCGGCTGTTCAAACCTGGTTTGGCAGTTATGCTACCGAGCGCATCAATAAAACCTTTGGTACAGATATAGTTGTTAAAAAAGTTGGGCTTCAATTTAATGGTGACATTGAACTTAAAAATATTCTTATAAGAGATCATAAAAACGATACATTAATTTCAATCAATGAACTTAACAGCTCGATCTTGAGTTTTACAAAAATTAACAAGAACCACTTGGTTTTTGGTGATATTGACATTTACGGTCTTTATTTTCATATCAAAACATACCCCAAGGACCAACTTTCAAATTTGGATATATTTGTCAAAAAATTTAAAAAAGACAAGCCAAAAGTTAAAGCCCCCTTTGAATTATCCTCCTATGATCTCAGTGTTTTTGACAGTTATTTTAAATTGACCAACGAAAATAAAAAAGACCCCAGAGTGTTGGATTTTAAGCAATTTAATTTTAAAGCTGATAATTTTTTAATAAAAGGTTCTGATGTTAGTGCCAATATAAAAGCAATGAGTTTTAAGGACCCCAGAGGGATTCAACTGCAAAATCTACAAACTCAATTTACATATACGCTCAATGCGATGAACTTTGAGAATTTAAAAATCAACACGGCTCAATCTAAATTAGATGGAACTTTGGCATTCTCATACAAGCGTGGAGACTTCAAAAGTTTCTCAAAAAAGGTTCAGCTTTCAGCAAGTTTTAATAACAGTCTAATTAATTTGGGGGAATTAAATTTATTTTATCCTGAATTTGGAGCGAATAAGAGTCTTTTTTTTAGCGCTGAATTTCTTGGAAATCTCGACACACTTGAAGTTCGAGATTTACTTTTAGAATCAAATGGTGGTACTAAAATTAATGGTGATTTTAAATTTGCAAATCTTAGTACTGCTAAGACAGCTCCTTTTGGAATTCAAGGTAGTTTTAAGAATTTAGCCTCAAACTATAAAGATTTAAAAGGAATAGTTCCCAAGAGTTTAGGTCAAAAATTACCTTCAACATTGGATTTTTTAGGGCTGTTTTCAGCCCAAGGAAAATTAAATATTTCAAATCAAAAAATAGCCATTGATTTTGATATTGATACAGATCTTGGAAGCATCTCTACAGATTTGATGCTCGATAATATAAAGGATATCGATGCTGCCAACTACAATGGTCAATTACAACTTGCGAATTTTGACTTAGGCAGTTTTATGCAAAATCCTAAGCTTGGTCTTGTTGACACAAACTTAAAGATCAAAGGAGAGGGTTTTAAAATTGAAAATATTCGATCTGATGTGGAGGGTTCTTTTAAGCGCTTTCAATACAACGATTACAACTATAAAGACCTTCAAGTATTGGGTCTTGTTGAAAACCGTATTTTTAGTGGACAACTCAAAGCTGATGACAACAATCTTCAGTTAGATTTTGAGGGTTTGGTTGACTTTTCGTCCCATGAAAACATTTATGACTTTTCTGTCAATGTCCAACGCGCAGATTTAAAGGCCTTAAATTTTATTGAAAGGGATAGTACATCAGTATTTAGTGGAAACATAGCCATGGACATGAGAGGCACGAATTTAAATGACTTGTATGGCAGTCTTCAATTTACAGACACTCGTTACAAGAATCAAAATGACAGTTACTATTTTGAGGACTTTCAAGTTTTGTCAAGTTTTGATTCAAAAGAGATCCGCACTATTTCGTTTGATTCTCCCGAAATAATAGAGGGGACTTTTCAAGGCATCTTTAAAATAAAAGAAATTCCACTGATGCTCGAAAATGCTTTGAGTGGAATTTATTCCAATATCATGGTCAACCGAATCAGTTCAAAGCAGTCTTTAAAATTTAATTTTAAGCTATACAATAAAATCATTGAAGTTTTTTATCCTAGCTTGGAGTTTGGCGCCAATACTTTTTTTAGAGGGGTTTTGGATAGCGATCCAAATAAATTTATTTTAACCTTTAAATCTCCGGATATAAGAATGGAGTCTTTTTTTGCTAAAAAAGTAGAAATTAAACTCGATAATAATAATCCTATATTCAACTCCTACGTTGAATTGGACAGTCTAAGCACACCCTATTTTAAAGCCAATGAATTTAGTTTAATTAACTTAAATCACAACGACACTCTTTACATTAAAACTCAATTTAAAGTCGGAAAGCGAAAGCGAGATGTTTTTGATTTTAATCTATTTGCAACTTCTGTTGGTGAAAATTACGTTTTTGGATTAAATCCATCAATTATTAATTTTAAGAATACAGCTTGGAAATTACATCCAAGTGAGGAAACAAACAGCAAATTTATTTTTTCTCCAAACTCCAAGGGATTTGTAATGGACCCGCTTGCCATGACCTATAAAGATGAGAAAATAACATTGAGAGCCAATGCTAATGATTCCCTTTCCACTGATATCGCTATTGAATTTGAAAATGTAGACTTGGCAAAAGTTACCCCTGAAATCGACAGTCTAAGCCTGGGTGGTACGATTAACGGCCAACTTAATGTATCAAAATATATGGCCACTTATCTTCCAAAATCACAACTCGATATTGATAATTTTACTGTAAACAATTTTAATTTAGGAGCCTTTAATGCTGTAATTAAAGGCAATTCCTCTCTAACAAATTATGATGTTTACCTAAAAATCCAAGACGATTTAAAGGAATCTTTTTCAGCCACGGGGAATCTTGATGTCTCTGGAGAAAATTCAAATTTAGATTTAGATCTGAATTTTAAAGATTTTATTCTAAACCCTTTAAATCCATTTGGTGGTGGAGTAATTACAAATATAAAAGGTAAGGTTTCTGGAACTTCCAAAATCAGTGGTCGAATTCAAAAGCCTCAAATCAATGGCCACTTGATCTTAGATAAAGCTGGAATTTCAGTGCCCTATCTCAATTTAGATTACATTTTCCAAGACAATACAAAAGTGAAATTAGAAAGTCAAAGTTTTGTCTTTGAAGCTGCTAATATTTTAGATTCAAGTTTTTCATCAAAAGCTATATTGAGTGGGAAATTAAACCATGTCAATTTTGCTAATTGGTCTATGGATACCCGTATTGACTCTGAACGCTTACTGGTGTTAAATACCGAGGAGAACGAAGAGTCATTGTATTATGGAACTGCTTTTGTCGCTGGAAACATCGATATTTCTGGCCCTATGAACCAACTGTATATCGAAGCCAATGTTACAACTTCCAAGGGAACAATTTTTAAAATACCATTGAATGACAGCGAAATGATTAGCGAAAATTCTTATGTGAAGTTTTTAAGTCCTGAAGAAAAAATTCAAAAAAGCACTGGTAGAACTATAAAGTTGGACGACATAAAGGGCTTGGATATGGAATTTAATATGGATGTTACGGACGATGCTGAAATCGAAATTGTGATTGATCGCGAAACAGGCAGTTCTATTTTGGGTCGTGGTAATGGCAGTATTTTAGCGCAAATCAATACTAATGACAAATTTCAGATGTTTGGAGATTTTCTAGTACTCTCAGGTTATTACAATTACAGCCTTGGGAAAATCATCCAGAAAAAATTTAAGCTTGTCAAAGACGGCTCCCTGCTGTGGGAAGGCAATCCACTAAAAGCAGAAATCAATATTGAAGCGATTTACGATGGTATCAATGTGAACCCATCAACATTGTTAGACAATCCTATCAATCAAAGCATACCAGCAGAAGTCATTGTAAACCTCACAGGAGCCCTAGAAAAGCCAGATTTAGATTTTGACATTCGCTTTCCAAAGATCAATTCCACTCTAAATAACGAGCTTAGAGATCGACTTCGCGGCAGTGACAAAAGACAATTTCAAGCACTATCACTCTTGGCAACCGGGTCCTTTAGAAGTAAAATCGCCTTGGATTCACAAGACGCTTTTGAATTGGTTTCTGATGGCGTGGCCAATGTCCTTAATGATATTTTTTCAGATGAGGATAACAAGGTAAAATTAGGGCTTGATTTAGACATTGGTAAAAATACACCTAATTATGAAACTGACAGTAGAGTGGGAGTGACGCTTTCGACAAAAATTAGCGAAAATGTACTGATTAATGGTAAAGTTGGTGTCCCAGTCGGAGGCGTGAGCCAATCCACAGTTGCTGGAGATTTTGAGGTTGAGGTTTTACTAAATGAGGACAGAACCTTGTCTCTAAAGTTCTTTAATAGAGAAAATAGTATCCAAAATTTTGGTGAGCAGATTGGTTACACCCAAGGATTGGGATTGTCCTACAATATTGAATTTGACAATTTAAGTGAATTGTTCAGTAAATTGTTTGAGAAAAAAAGCAAAAAAATCACAGATCAAGCCAATAAAGTCAAAGAAAATTCTCAACTTCCAACCTATGTTGAGTTTAAATAAAAACACAAATACTTTATTAAACCTAAGAATTTAACTAATATATCCACACAGTTATCTACGAAAACTATTGATTTTTATGGACTTGTTAAAATATGTGTTGAAGTCTACAGGAATCAGCTATAAGTTTAGTAATTTTACAAGCATAACAAATTTACAATGTCATCACTCATTAAAAAAATTGGCGTTTTAACATCCGGTGGCGATTCCCCTGGGATGAATGCTGCAATACGTTCAGTTGTCAGAACCTGTGCTTTTCACAACATTCAATGCATTGGTATTTACCGCGGTTATCAAGGGATGATTGAAGGTGACTTTAAGCCCTTAGATGCCAGAAGTGTTAATTACATCATCAATAAAGGAGGTACTTTTTTAAAATCTGCTAGATCTGATAAATTTAGAACCAAAGCTGGTAGAAAATCTGCTTATAATCATCTCATTAAAGAAGGTGTTCAAGCTTTGGTGCTCATCGGGGGTGATGGGACCTTTACTGGAGGAATGATTTTTAACAAGGAATTTAATTTTCCAGTTATTGGCATTCCTGGCACCATTGACAATGATATTTTGGGAACTAACTTCACCTTGGGATATGACACCGCTCTTAATACCGCTGTGGAAGCAATCGATAAAATTAGAGATACTGCAAGTTCTCACAAGCGCTTATTTTTTGTTGAAGTTATGGGTAGAGACGTCGGTCATATTGCTTTGAATGCTGGAGTTGGCTCAGGTGCTGAAGAAATTTTAGTGCCAGAAGAAAATCTAGGCTTGGATCGCCTTTTGGAATCCTTGCGCAAGAGTAAGAAATCCGGAAAGTCTTCAAGTATAGTGGTTGTTGCTGAAGGGGATAAAACTGGGAAAAATGTATTTGAACTTCGAGACTATGTAGAAGAAAATTTAGAAGGCTATGATGTCAGAGTTTCTGTTCTAGGCCATATGCAGCGCGGCGGTGCTCCAAGTTGTTTTGACCGCGTTTTAGCCTCAAGAATGGGCGTAAAAGCTGTAGAATCTCTGATGGAAGGAGAAAATGATGTGATGGTTGGAACCATCAATAACAAACTTAAACTGTGTCCTATTGAAAAAGCCGTCAAAGGGCACTCAAAAATTGATGCTGAACTTCTACGAGTCTCAGATATTATGAGCATATAAAATTAACTAACCAAAAACTAAATAAAAATGGCAAATGTAAAAATCGGGATCAATGGATTTGGAAGAATTGGAAGAATTGCTTTTAGAATCGCCTCCGAAAGATCTGATGTTGAAATTGTAGGAATAAACGATCTTTTGGATGTTGAACATCTTGCATATCTCCTTAAATACGACTCTGTACATGGACAATTTAAAGGAAGTATTGAAATTAATAATGGCAACTTAGTTGTTAATGGAAATGAAATTAGAATCACTTCTGAGCGCAATCCCGAAGACCTCAAATGGGATGCTGTTGGTGCCGAAGTTGTAATCGACTGCACGGGAATTTTCACAACTCTTGAAGCTGCTAAAAAGCACTTGACTGCCGGTGCTAAAAAGGTAGCAATATCTGCGCCTTCCGCCGATGCACCAATGTTTGTTATGGGAGTTAATCATCATAAAATAACAACTGAACACAGCATTGTCTCCAACGCTTCATGTACCACAAATTGCCTAGCGCCATTGGCAAAAGTTATCAATGATAATTTTGGTTTAGCAGAGGGCTTGATGACGACGGTTCACGCTGCGACCGCTACTCAATTTACTGTTGACGGTCCTTCTAGAAAAAATTACCGTTTGGGCCGTGCCTCATTAAACAATATTGTTCCTGCCTCGACAGGCGCTGCAAAAGCAGTGGGAAAAGTAATCCCAGAGCTCAACGGAAAACTGACCGGTATGGCCTTTAGAGTGCCTACTGTGGATGTTTCGGTTGTTGATTTAACATGCCGATTGGAAAAAAGTGCCAGCTTTGAGGAAGTGAAAGCAGCCCTTAAAAAAGCTTCAGAAAATGAGTTTAATGGAATTTTAGGATATACAGAAGAAGGGGTGGTGTCTCAGGATTTTGTGTCTGAACCCAAAACTAGTACGTTTGATGCCAACGCTAGTATTGGACTCAATGATAATTTTGTAAAGCTCATTTCTTGGTATGACAACGAGTACGGCTATTCTTCAAAATTAGTAGACCTAGCACAGCATATTAACACACTTTAATCTAAATACAAATATCGCTCATAAGCAATATTTTTGTTTGAGATACATCCCATATGATTCTAATAATTGACAGCGGCTCTACCAAAAGTGATTGGATTGCAATTGATTCCAATACAGGTTCACACCTTTTTGAAAGGCAACGCACTAAAGGACTTAATCCCGCAATAATATCAAAAAATGAAGCATTTGATATAATCAATGAAAATAAAATTCTCATTGAAAACAGCTCTATTGTTGAGTATGTTTTTTTTTATGGGGCTGGTTGCGGGACCGTTGAAGCTCCAAAAATGCTTAAGAGTGTTTTAGAAAGTATTTTTTCAAATGCTAAAATTACGGTTAAGGAAGACACCTATGCTGCTATCTTTTCAACCATCGGATTTGAAAAAAAGGCTGCTGTGGTTTGCATCTTGGGAACCGGTTCCAACTGTACTTATTTTGATGGTCGAAAAGCCCAACAGCGCGTAGTCTCCCTTGGATACTCAATTATGGATGATGCCTCAGGAAATTATTTTGGGCGTCAATTACTGAGAGATTATTATTTTGATTATATGCCTCACAATTTCAAATTGATGTTTGAAACCCGTTACAATATCAATGATGATTACATAAAGGAAAACCTTTACAAAAAACCCAACCCCAATGCCTATCTAGCCAAGTTTGCAGAATTTATAATCTTGAACAAAGAATCGGATTACGTACAAGGCGTCATTAAAAAAGGTTTGAGGTCCTTTGTAAATACTATGATTTTACAATACGAATACGAAATTAAAAATGTCCCTGTTCATTTTGCAGGTTCAATCGCATTTTTTTTAAAAAAAGAAATTAAAGAAATTGCCAAGGAGTTTGGATTTAAAATAGGGAATTTTCAAAGACGGCCCATTGAAGGTCTTGTCGACTACCATATAAAGCAATTAGCAGATAACTAAGGTTGTTTAATGTGAGGCTATCACACTAATTTCTACATTAGCAAATTTTGGTAAATTGGCTACCTCAACTGTTTCTCTTGCTGGCGCTGTATTGAAATAGTGGCCATAAATTGTATTAATTTTTGAAAAATTATTCATATCGGAAACAAAAATTGTTGTTTTTATGACATTTTCAAAATCCATATCTGCAGCTTTTAGAATCGCTTTTAAATTTTCCATCACTTGCCTTGTTTCGTTCTCAATGGAATCCGTTACCAACTCCGCTGTATCGGGATCAATGGCAATTTGTCCTGATGTATAGAGCATATTGCCCAGAAGGATGGCTTGATTGTAGGGCCCTATAGGCGCTGGAGCTTTTGTTGTTGTTATTATTTTTTTCATTTTTTTTTGGTTAGAGTTGTTTGTCTCTTTGGCGTTGTTTATCATATTTGATATCGCTTAAAATACCTGATCTAATGCCGATAAAAAAGTTCCAAGAACTTCTATTGCTGAACGGAATCCATGAAAAATTCATACGCCAACTTTCCAGGTCACGTTCAAAGCGAAGTTGTGTATAGGTGACCCCTTTATTTTTGAAATCGTATCCAGAGGAAACGCCGATACTCCAGCGAGGGGAAAGTTCAACGTCTCCTGAAAACATAAGAGAATGAGAGGAAATTTCATTTTGACGTCTAGAATTATTATAATTAAGGGCATAGGCTAAGCGTAAACTCCATGGAAGTTTGTATTTATACAAATCATTTGGTGGTGGATTTTCATTATCACCGTTGTTATTCAGTCTTTGGTCGGCAAAATCTTGCGGTTTTCCAAATAGATCATCGGCCCTCCCGCCACTTCTGATAGACTCTTGAACTCCAGCATCGTTTCCATCATCTTTTGATTCAAAAGAACTGCTAGAAAGATTGTAGCTCATGGTGAAATTTGCTGTGGTAACACGAAACAAACTGCCCCCATTTTGGATGTTGAAAGTATTGATTTTTTGGTTGTTATTGTTTAAGGCATAAGGGTCTAGAGTTGCTCCGAAATTAACACTCATTTTATTGTCAAATACCTGAGTTCCGCCAGTCATTCTCAAAGGGCTTAAGTTCAATGAATCTGCTGCAATATTGTAATTGGTAGAAAAATTTAGTGAATTTAACAAAAAGATTTTCTTAGGTTCTGTAGCAGTACTGTCTTTGTCTGTAATTTTGGCCTCAAAATTATTGCTTAAAGAAAGCCCAATACTGCTAGAAAAACGATTTCCAGGAGCACCAAAAAGAGATTCTTCAAAACGCGTATATTCTACTTCAGAGTTGGTCAGCCCATCAGCGCTCACCACTTCATAGGTTTCATAATATTGGCTAAATTCTGGGCTTAAATTGTAATTTATGGAAGGACGCATTACATGGCGAATGGCTTGTATTTTTTTGTCTTCTCCAAAATCAAACATTCCATAAATGGTAGTCCCTAAGCTGCTGCTGAAGTTATAGGTGGTATAAGAATCAAAGCTTTTTAATCGATTTGTAACCACTTCTTGGTTGTCTATATCATAACGCTTTTCTACAGTATTAAAAGACCATGTATGATTTAAGCTACTGCTAGCACTCATGCTAAAGTATTTAAACAACTTAAAGTTGGTACTGATAGGGATGGTATGTTGGACTCCAGTTTTAGCGTTTTCAAACATCTCTGGTTTAAAAAACAAAGAATCCGTTGTTTGAATGCGGTTTTCTCCGCGAATATTGTATTGAAAATTTATGTTTTGAATGGCCCCTTTTTTACTCCCTGTTTTTGGTGCCAAGGGAAAAATTCGGTCAACGCTTCCTTGAAATGTAGGCAGGGTCATATTGATTGCCTTAGTATTTGTGTTTTGAGAATGGGTTGCTGTAATACTAATATTGACTTGGGGTTCACCTCTAAATGTTTTAGAGTAAGAAACAGAGGATGCCAGGGTGTTGTTTAAAAAATTTGAATTGTTCAATTGGTTGATAGACTGCTGATAGTAACTGCTACTGCCTAAGTTTACAGATGCAGAAAAACGGGAGTTGGGGTTTGATTTGCTGTCTTGACTTTGATTCCACCTCAAATTGTAGATAATACTTTTTGAATAGTCTGGAAACCCACGCTCACTATTGATCAGATTTTCGTAGCGAAAGCTCAATCCCCCTCTAAATTTATAGCGTAGCGCATAGTTGCTTTCCAATCGCAAACCATAGCTTCCATTGGTGTAATAGTCTCCTAAAACTGCTAAATCGGCATAATCACTCATTGCAAAATAATAACCACCATTTTGGAGAAAATAACCACGCTCATTTTGTTGTCCAAAGGATGGGAAAATAACACCTGAAGTTCGCTTATTGGTCAATGGAAAAAAAGCAAAAGGTAAACCTATGGGAGTGGGTACATCAGCAATAAACATATTTGTGAGGCCTGTGATTACTTTTTTTCCAGGTACCACTTTGGCTTTTCGAAGCAAGAAATAATATTCTGGGTTTTCTTCATTTGTTGAGGTTGTAAATTTTGCCCGCTTAACATAATATACCGAGTCGTTTTCTTTTTTGCTAAGTTCTGAAATAATTCTCCCACCTTGTTGCTCTGTCTTTGAATTCCAAATCAAGGCTTTTTTTGTTTTCATATTAAAAACTACAGAATCGGGTTCTATAACATCGCTGCCTTGTTTAAATATTGGTTTTTGGTAATAAACCCCAGCACTGTCTTTAAGGCGACCCGCATAAACAAGGTCTTTTCCGTAATCAATTACAATGACTCCGGATTGAATATCCATATCTTGATATTGTATTTGCGCCTCGTTGTATAGCTTAATTTGCTTTGTTTTTTGGTTGATAGAAGTGTAATCGGTAGCCTTGTAATTAACAACGCCATCTAAAAACCCTTTGGGTTTTAAAATGGTGTCATTCAAGATATTGTTTGTTATTTTAGAAGCTGTTGGTGTCGCTTTATTTGGGTTAGATTTTGAAACTGAAGAAGCCATGTTTAAGTCTGTTTTTTCGGGGTTTGTTCTAAGGCCATTTTGGGGTTTTACAATTTCTTGTGCATATCCAAAATTGTTTGTAAGCATTGTAAAACTTATTAGAAAAAGTGTTTGAAAGAGAGTTGTTTTCAATGCTTTTAGACGTATTTTTGTACTGTTTGGCTTGATTGTTAAAAATTCAAATTTAAGGATATTTTTTCGGGAATTTATTTTATAAACCTCGTCCGACAAAAAAAGTAATTGATTCTTATGCAAATTAGATCTTTTTTCACAATCCTATTTTGTTTTTTTGGATTGATTGTAAATGCACAAATCAAAAATAATACCAAATCTTTTGTGGTAGTTTTAGATGCTGGTCACGGTGGAAAAGATCCTGGAAGACCAACTACTTACGGCTATAAAGAAAAAGATATAGCTTTAGACATTGTTTTAAGAGTTGGGAAAAATTTAGAGGGCGTTGATGAGGTTAAAGTCATATACACTCGCAAAACTGATATCTTTTTAGAGCTAAATCAACGCGCTGCCATTGCCAATAAGACCGATGCTGATCTTTTTGTTTCAGTGCATTGCAATGCGCACGATTCACAAGCGCATGGGACTGAAACCTATGTTTTAGGCCTGCACAGAAATGATTCTAATTTTAGAGTCGCCCAACAAGAAAACGAAGTTATTTTTTTAGAGGAAGATTATGAAAAAAACTATGAGGGATTTGATCCCAGTTCACCAGAATCTTTTATAGGTTTGACTCTTTTACAAGAAGATTATTTAGACCAGAGTATTTTGTTAGCCAGTACCATCCAAACAAATTTTACAGAAAAATTAAAGCGTAAAAATAGGGGGGTTAAGCAAGCTGGTTTTTGGGTCCTTCACAACACTTACATGCCAAGTGTTTTAGTTGAGACAGGTTTTATAACCAATAGAAGCGAAGGGGATTACTTAAACTCCAAACGCGGCAAGCAAGAAATTTCTAACTGTATTTCTGAGGCTATTTTAAACTATAAATCCAATTTAAATACCGATGTTGTAATTGACTCTTCAGATCGAATAAATGTCTTAGAAACGCTTGATACTACTTTTAAAGTACAAATTGCAGCCAGTTCCAAGAGACTGGCTTTAAAAGCTTACAATTTCAATGGTCTCAAAGACTTAAGTCGTGAAAAAAATGGTAAGATTTGGCGTTATTTTTATGGCGAAACGTCAGATTATAACCAAGCAATTCAAATGAGAGAGAAAGCATTGGCTCTTGGCTACAGTGGCGCGTTTGTTGTTACCTACAGGGATGGGAACAGAATCCCCATACAAACAGCCTTGGAAACTAAAAATAATTAGCCAAAAATTTAATAAATTAATTATTAGATTTGTAAGGCGTTTAAAACAGGAATATTGAAAACTTCAAAAGAAATTAAAACTGCAATCTTGGTCATTTCGGGCATTGTTTTGTTCATTTTTATCTTTAATTATCTCAAAGGAGAAAATCTTTTGAGTAGTGCTCGAAAAATTACTGCAATTTACAAAAATGTTGAAGGATTGGCCTCTTCCTCTGCGGTTACAATAAATGGGCACACTGTTGGTAAAGTTCATAGCATTAAGTTTACATCTGACGGCAGCGGAATGTTAGAGGTAAGAATGCTAATTGACAGCGATTTTAAATTTTCAAAAAACAGCCGTGCACAGCTTTATGAGTCTGGTCTTATTGGTGGCAAAGCCATTGCAATTATTCCAGCTAATGACGGTGGTGAGAATGTAGTTTCAGGTGATGTCTTGCGCTCAGAAATCAAGCCTGGCTTGACAGATTTGGTCAACCAGCGTCTGACTCCACTTCAAGAAAAAATTGAGTCTGTAATGGTCAGTGCTGAGGCTCTGCTCTCTAACATCAACAGTATTTTTGATGATCAGACCAAGTCAAATATCAAGCGAAGTATTTCAAAACTGGAAACAACCATAAGCTCATTTGAAAACACTTCCAATTCTCTACAAAATATCTTAGAGGAAAACAAGAGTTCAATCGCTACGACATTAGATAATTTTGGTACCATATCTCATGATATTTCCGAAGTGAGTACAACTCTGTTACAAGCAGACTTGGCCAGCACTATCGAAGGACTGAAGTCGACCATAAACGGATTTAATAATCTCTTGATAAATATTGAAAAAGGACAAGGGTCCGTTGGTAAGCTCATAAATGACCAGGGCCTATACAACAATTTGGAAGGTGCTTTAGCGCAATTGGAAGACTTATTAGAAGATGTGAAGTTAAATCCCAATCGTTATGTACATTTTTCACTCTTTGGAAAAAAGAATAAAGCTTATGATTCTGAAACACCAGCTGAAAAGTTAAAAAAATAAAACCTACTCATGGCGCTGCTCCTAAATATTCTCTTTGGACTTCTTTTAACTTTTGGAATTGGCTTCTTTGTGCGAAATATTCAAAA
>MDSV01121579.1_pt1 | contig 15449 bp, 13 predicted proteins | sample 810851 | NCBI WGS metagenome assembly MDSV01 (sample SAMN05326640, study PRJNA326480) | marine metagenome | isolation source: seawater | place: Atlantic Ocean: North East | collected 2012
AAGATCAAATTCAAAGGGTATTAAGAATAAAAATATTAAAAGATTTCTTAATAAGCCATTAATATATAGAATTATAAATACTGCAAAAAAATCAAAATTAATTAATCGAATTATTGTGTCTACTGACTCAACTAAATATGCAAAAATTTGCAACAAATATGGTGCTGAAACACCTTTTTTAAGACCTAAAAAAATATCTTCAGATAAGTCAATCGAAAGTGAGTTCATTATTCATGCTCTTAAATGGTTAAAAAAAAATGAAAATTATGTTCCTGATATAATCGTAAGATTAATGACAACTTCTCCTTTACAAAATAAAAAAGAAATTGAGGGTTCAATTAAAATTCTTATTAATGACAAAAAAGCTGATTCTGTATTTGTTATATCTGAGTGTAAACAACATCCAGAAAAGGCCCTGAAAATAGTTGGAAAAAAAAAGAATCTTAAAATTGTTTCCTATATTGGTAATTCGATAAATAAAGCTGGTCCTTCTCTTAGACAAAGTTTTTCTAAAGCATATTTTAGATCAAATGTTTTTACTTTTAGATATTCTAATTTGAATAAATATAAAAATATATGGGGTAATATTATTCGTCCATTAATAATTAATAATAATGATTCTGTAGATATTGATAATCAAGTAGATTTCGATTTTGCTGAATTTCTATTTAAAAAGAATAATAATTTGAAGTACAAATAACATTTATGATGATCAAAGCTTTTAAAGATTTTTTTTACATAAATAACTTTTTTAAATCAAAATTTTTATATGTAATATTTTTATTACTTATAATTGCAACTTTTTTAGAAATGCTTGCAATCGGTATATTACTTCCCCTAATAACAATTATTTTTAGAGGTGAAATCAATATGGCAAAGAATGATTTTATTTTTGATTTTTTACCAACAGGCATCTTAAAATTTGACCATGATATTAAACTTTTATTACTTGTTTTAATATTGGGATTATTTTTAATTAAAACAATTGTATTAATTATAATAAGTTTTGTTCAAACTAAATTTTATGAAAATATGAGATTCAAAATTTCAAATTTTTTCTTTAGATTATATATGTTAAAACCTTATGAATATTTTACTGATGAAAAAGATTCATCAAAAATAATAAGAAATTGTACATCACTGAGTGTTAATTTTGTAAATTTTCTTGAGAGACTTATGATGGTCTTTAATGATTTATTCTTTTTCTTAGGTATTTTTGCAATACTGTTACTTTATGAAACTAAAATTACAATTTTTATTTCATTAATTATTTTTTTAGCATCTCTAATTTTTATCAAATTTACTAAAAAAAGAATTTTTAGATGGGGAAAAATATTACTAGAACTTTCATCTAGTTTAATTAAAGATATTCAAGAGGGTCTTGCTGGAATTATACAAATTAAACTTCTAGGAAAAACAAATTTTTTTCTGAATAAATTTAGTAGTAAAATTAAAGAAAATAGTAATAAAGTTGCAAAGATTACTTTTGTATCATCATTGCCTAAAATTTATATAGAGTTCTTAATGGTTTTAATAATTCTAACAACAATATTCATTATGCTTTATTTTAAGGAAACTAACGAAAGTATAATAGGTGTTCTTACTTTAATGGCATTTGTAGCTTTTAGAATTATTCCTCTATCAAACAGATCTATATTATTTGCAAATACTGTATCATCTTACGCTCCAGGTTTAGAGGTGCTTTGTAATGAAATAAAAAAAGATAATAAAATTAAGAATATTAAACAAAAACAAAATATTCCTTTAAATACAGTTGAATTAAAAAATGTTTATTTTAATTACAAAAACGGTAAAAAAATTTTTGAAGATATTTCTATAAAAATTAAAAAAAACGAAGTTATAGGAATTGTTGGTGATTCTGGATCTGGAAAATCTACTTTTTTAAATCTCGTTTCAGGATTAATTAAACCAAACTCTGGACAAATTGTTTATAACAAAAATGATAATCAAATATTTGATGAAGATACTTATAAAATTTCTTATGTAACCCAAGATATTTTATTAAATAATGATACTATAAAAAATAATATTGCGTTTGGAGTTCCTGAAAAAGAAATTAATGAGGAAAAAATTTACAAAGCTATTGAAATGTCACAATTATCTAAATTTATTAATTCATTACCTAATAAATTAAGTACTCAAATTAATGAATTAGGAATAAACTTTTCAGGAGGTCAAATACAGAGAATAGCTATTGCGAGAGCTTTTTATAGTGAATGTGATTTTTTAATATTTGACGAATCTACTGCTGCTTTAGATCAAGAAACTGAAAAACTAGTTCTGGATTTAATTTATAGTTTAAAAGATGATAAAATAATTATTATAGTTTCACATAAAAAAGAAAATTTATATAAATGTGATAAGATTCTTAAAATAGAAAATTTAAAGATTAGAAATATTAAATTAAATGAGTAAGAAAAATTTTTTAAAAAATAAAACATTATTAGTAACTGGTGGAACTGGTTCTTTTGGAAGAAAATTTGTTCAAACTATATTAAAAAAACATAAAGAAATAAAAAAAATAATTGTTTTTAGTAGGGATGAATTAAAACAATTTGAGATGGAACAAGAAATTAAAAAAAATACTAAATTAAGATTTTTTTTAGGTGATCTTAGAGATAAAGACAGAATTTATAGAGCTTTAGATAATGTAGATATAGTTGTACATGCTGCTGCTCTCAAACAAGTTCCTAAAGCAGAATATAATCCTTTTGAATATGTAAAAACAAATGTAATAGGTGCACAAAATCTAGTTGAAGCTTGTTTAGATAAAAATGTAGAAAATGTTATAGCACTTTCAACTGACAAGGCTGTTTCACCTATTAATCTTTATGGCGCTACAAAATTATGTTCGGATAAACTTTTTTTGGCTGCAAATAATATTAAGGGTAACAAAAAAATTAAATTTAGTGTTGTTAGATATGGAAATGTAATGGGAAGTAGAGGTTCTGTAATTCCCTTTTTTCTTAAACATAAAAACAAAGGATATTTTCCAATAACAGATGAAAATATGACAAGGTTTAACATGTCTATTATGGACTCTGTAAATATGGTTTTATGGTCTATGCAAAATAATCAAGGAGCAGAAATTTTTGTACCAAAAATTCCAAGTTATAGAATTTTAGACCTAGCTAAATCTATCAAGCCAAATTGCAAAATAAAAAAAATAGGAATAAGGCCAGGAGAAAAAATTGAAGAAGAGCTTATTACTAAAAGTGAAAGCAGGAGTACTATAGATATAGGAAATTATTACGTAATTTTAAATAATGCTTCTCCTAAAATCAAAAAATTCTACATGAATAAAAAATTCAAAAAAGTTAAAAAAAATTTTTCTTATACTAGTGGAACAAATAATAAATTTCTAAGTATTAATGAATTAAAAAAAATTATTATAAAAGAAAATTTATAAAATTTTTAATCAATGAAAAAATATTTACCTTATGGACGTCAAAGTATAACTAATAAAGATATTTCTTCTGTTAAAAAAATTTTAAAATCTGATTTTTTAACTACTGGTCCAACTATAAAATTATTTGAAAAATCATTAAGTAAGTTTTGTCGATCTAAATTTGCAGTAGCAGTAAATAGTGCTACTTCAGCATTACATATAGCTTGTTTATCTTTAGGTATTAAAAAAGGAGATATAGTTTGGACAAGTCCTATTTCTTTTGTTGCTTCAGCAAATTGCGCCATCTATTGTGGGGCCAAAATTGATTTTGTAGACATAGATATTAATTCATTCAATATCTCAATAGAAAATTTAAAAAAAAAATTAATCTTAGCGAAAAAAGGGAATAAACTTCCAAAGGTAATAATACCTGTACATCTTGCAGGATATTCCTGTGAAATGAAAGAAATTTATTCACTTTCAAAAAAATATGGATTTAAAATTATAGAAGATGCTTCCCATGGTATTGGTGGAATTTATAATAAGATGAAAATTGGGAGTTGTTATTATTCTGATATCGCTATTTTTAGTTTTCATCCAGTTAAAATTATTACATCTGGTGAAGGAGGAGTTGCAATGACAAATAATAAAAAATTAATGGAGAAAATGAAATTATTTAGAGAACATGGTATAAATAAAAATTTTAATACTAATAAAAAACCTTGGTACTATCAACAGCAAGACTTAGGCTTTAATTATAGAATGAGCGACATACATGCTGCATTAGGTTTAAGTCAATTAAAGAAAATAAATAAATTTATTAAAAGAAGAAATTTAATAAGTAAATATTATAAAAGTAAACTTAAAAATTTACCTATAACATTTCAAGAAACAAAAAAAAATATTTATTCTACTTTTCATTTATTTATTATCTTAGTTCCTAAATTATTACATCTTGATATTTTTAAATTTTTAAGAAAACATAAGATACTAATTAATCTTCACTATATTCCTATTTTTCTTCATCCATTTTATAGTAAGAAGAATTTATTCAAAATTAAAGATTATCCAAATTCTATTAATTATTATAACAGAGCAATAAGTCTTCCAATATTTTATGACTTAAAAAAAAAAGATCAAGATAAAGTGATAAATTTAATTCAAAAATATTTTAAAAAGAATAATTAAAAAAATAAAAAAACCTATTTAAAATGATTAATTTATTTTTAATTTTAAAAAATTTTTTATATGATTATAAGATAAGAAATAGATTTATTAATCATAACAATATTTATTTTAATCCTTGTAAAAAAGATAAGGGAATTATTTTAATTGAATTCCACTCTTTTTGTTCTGGTCACATAGGATTGTCATACCTATCGAATTATCTAAGTGAAAAATATAAATCTAAAATAATTGCATATAATGGCTGGGCATTATTATTTCATTCTTTAAAACAAAATTTTATTTCAAAAATTAAATTTTACGTAGCAAAATCGTTAAATTTAAAGACTTTTGGAATATATAAATCTTTTGGAACTAAAAATATATTTCATCCAAAAATTTCCTATATTGATAGCTTAGAGGCTAAAAAAGAATTCAAGAAATTTCTTAAAAATATTAATACTTTAAAAAAATTAGAAAATTATAAAATAAAAAATATACTTGTTGGCGATTTATTATATGACACATACCTTAAAAAAAAATATAGCTTAATCCCAACAATAAATTTAAAAAATAAAGACTTTATAGATTTTTCCTATGATTTTATTAGTCTAGTTATTTTTTGGATTAATTACTTCAAAAATAATAGAGTTAAATCAGTTGTTACTTCTCATTCTATTTACTCTTTGGCAATAACTTCAAGAATTGCTTTATCAAAAAGTATTCCCGCTTTTGTTTGTACTGGAGAACATCTTACAAAACTAAATAAAAAAAATATTTATCAATTTGGAGAATTCCACAATTTCAAAAGAATATTTAATAAATTAAATAAATTGAAAAAAAAAGAAGGTTTAAAAATTGCAAAATATAGGATTGAGGAAAGATTAAAAGGCAAACTTCATAGCGATACTTCTTATATAAGTAATTCTTCTTTTAAAAAAATTAAGATAAAAAAAATAAATAAAAATAAAAAAAAAACAAAAATATTGATTGCTACTCACAACTTTGCTGATGCCCCTCATTTATATGGAAATAATCTTTTCACAGATTTTTATCAATGGATACTTTTCTTGGGAAAAATTTCAAAATTAACTGATTATGATTGGTACATAAAAACTCACACTCCTTTTCCAGGAAGATGGAAAAAATACAGTGACCATGAAAAATTAGTGGTAAATAAATTTTTAAAGTCTCATAAAAATATCAATTTATTATCAAATAAAATAACTCACCAAGAAATTTTAAATATGGGTATTGATACTGTCTTAACAGTTTATGGAACTATTGGTTTTGAATTTCCTGCCCTTGGCATTCCGGCTATTACATCATCTAAAAATAATCCTCAAATTCATTACAACTTTAATTTTCACCCTAAAAATATCAATGATCTAAAAAAAATTATTTTTAATCTTCAAAAATATAAAAAAAAGATTAGTTATTCTAAAATACAAATATATGAATATTATTTTATGAAATATATTTATTTTAATAAAAATTGGTTATTTGAAGATTATGATAAACTAATAAAAAATTTAGGCTATCATGAACAATTCCATAACAAAGTTTATGACTATTGGTTAAAAAACTGGTCTAATTATAAACATAAAAAAGTCTATTTAAGAATAAATAGATTCAATAATTCTGGTCATTTTGCATTCAACTCAGAATTGGAATAAATTAAATCTAAACGTATTAATATGAAAAATATAATTGCAATAATTCCAGCAAGATCAGGCAGTAAAAGGATTAAAAATAAAAATATAAAACTTTTTAATAATAAACCTATTATTTATTATCCAATAAAAATTGCAAAAAAAAGTAGATTGTTCAAAAAAATAATAGTTACAACAAATAGCATTAAAATTAAAAAAATTGCTCTTAAAAGTGGTGCCGATGATGTAGTAATTAGACCCAAAAATCTTTCTAATGGTAAATCATTAATAATTGATGCCATAAAACATGCAATAAATGTCCTAGAAAAAAATAAAATAAAAATTGAATACGTTTGCTGTATTTTTCCAACTTCTGCACTTCTGCAAACTAAATATTTAACTAATTCTTTTAAATTATTAAAAAATAATGAAAAAAAATTCATATTTTCAGCGGTTAAATTTAGTTATCCAATTGAAAAATCTTTTAAAATTAGAGGAAAAAAAGTTAAATTTTTTAAGAATAAAAACTCAAACAAAATGACACAACAGTTTGATAAATCCTACCATGATGCAGGGCAATTTTATTGGGGTAAAAAAAATAATTGGAAGAAAGAAAAATCTATTTTGTCTAATAATTGTGGACATTTTTTAATGCCGGAAATAAATGCAATTGACATAGATACAGTATCTGATTGGAAAATTGCTGAAGCAATTCATAAAAAATATATAAAATAAATTATAGAATAGGTGTTTTAATTATAAAAATTAAATGAAAAAAAAAATATTAATTAATTTAGTCAGTGATCTTTTTCTGAGAAACTATATTTTAAATAATTCTTTTGAAAAAATTGAAAATGAGTATGAATGTTTCTATATGGCTTCTAATGATAGTATTTTTTTAAAGGATAAGTTAATAAATAAAAAAAATTTTTTAGGCTTTTACAGCCATAATTCAAAAGCACAAAAAAAATTTAGAAATCTCTACTTGAGAAATTATTTTGAACAAAGAAATAAAACTAGAGCTATTTTAAATAATTTAAGATTAATTCTTAAGCCAAAATTAAAATATGAAAGTGAAAATATTTTTGGATCAATTTTAAATTTTATACCTCGTATGTTGTCCAACTTTAAAAGAAGGTCATATTTATACTTAACTAATTTATTTATTATAAAATATTTTTTAAAGAGAATTGAAACTGAGTATACTATAAATGGCCAAATTAATTCTTTTATTGAGAATTTAAAGCCAGATTTAATTATTTCTCCAATTCAAGGTAATCATATTGGTCATTACGAAACTATAATTGCAGCAAAACAAAAAAATATAACTTCAATTACACTTATCGATAATTGGGATAATTTATCAAGTAAACCAATGTTGAAACCAACATCTGATTACTTTTTTGTATGGGGCGAACAATCTTTAGAACACGCAAATATATTTCATAAAATTGATAAAAGTAAAATAAAAATAATTGGAACTCCCAGATTTAATCATTATTTTGAAACAAGAGAACAAAATCTAAAATCTCATTTTGATTTCAAATATATTCTCTACTTAGAAAGCTGGGGAGTTGGAAACTTTTCATTAAGAAAAGGTGATGAAGATGCTTTACAACGTATAGACAAAATAATCGAAAATAATAAAGAATTTTTTAAAAAAGTTAAAATTGTTTTTAGACCATATCCATGGCGAAAATCAAAAGATACTATTGATTTTAGTAAATTTAAAAATATCATTATTGATCCTCAGCTAATTGATAATTATAAAAAAAGAAAGTTTGATACTTCAATACAACCAGATTTAAATTACTACCCCTCTTTAATAAAAAATGCTGAAATGATAATAGCTGGCCCTACTTCAATGGTGATAGAATCTGTAATTTTTAGAAAGCAAACTTTGTTATTGGCTCAATCATATAATCAATTTCTAAGCCATGGAAGTTTTTTTAAAAACAGTGAGCACTTTGATAATATTGAAAGAATTGGATTAATTTCTACATGCTTGAATATCGATGATTTAGAAAAAAAATTATTTAATTGTTATGAAAATATAAATAATAAAGATTTAATTGAAAGGTGTGATAAAGAACGAAACTATTTCCTATATAACGATAATTATTCATATAAAGAAAGGCTTATTCACAAAATTTCAGAGGTCATTTAAATAAATAATTTTCTTTTTTTAATTTTTAATATATGTTCATATATTGAACACATTGTTCAAATAATGAACATAAGAAAAGATTAGTAAAATTTTTAATGTATAATACTAAAAATATATTCCAAAAATTTTTGGCCATTTCATATGGACCAGAACCTTTGTTTAATGGAAAAAAAATTGATGTTTTAAAAGAGATAAATAATCATAAAACTTTATTAAATTTAGGTGAAAAAAATAAAGATAAAATTTTTTATGTTATAAGAAGATCACCTGGTGCTGGTTTTTTTTCAAACTTAATTTTAGTTCTAAATCATCTAAAAATTTGTGAAAAAAAAAAATATGTTCCAATCATAGATATGGAAAATTTTGTTACAGTCTATAATGAAAGAAAAAAAATCAATAATACATTTAATGCCTGGGAATATTATTTCAAAAAAGTATCAGATTATAATTTAGATGAAGTCTATCAAAGTCAAAATGTAATAATATCTCCAAATAAAATTGAGCATGATATGGAACATTGGCCTAATAAACACAAAGAATTTAAAAAAATTTATGAAAAATATATAAAATTAAATAAAAAAGTTAAAAAGATTTTAGATAAATATATAAAAAGATTAAATTTCAAAGAGCAGAAAATTCTAGGTATACACTTTAGAGGAACTAGTTATAAAACTTCACCTGGTCATGCATTGCCAGCAACTATAGAACAAATAATTAAACACAGTGAAGAATTAATGAAAGAGTATAATTATGATAGAATATTTTTGGTAACTGAGGAATTAGATTACCAAATAAAATTAAAAAATTATTTTGGACAAAAATTACTAAATATTAATTCTTTTAGATCAAACAAAGATGATGCGTTTAAAAAATATCCAAGAAACTCTCACAGATATAAACTAGGATTAGAATCTATTATTGAGGCTGTTTTGCTTTCTAAGTGTGCTGGAATTTTTTACGTAAGTTCAAATCTTGTTCATGCCGCAAACTTAATGTCAGAAAATAATCAATCACTTTTTGAACTATTTAATGGATGGAACTCAAAAAAACAATATATTGCAAAATTTAATTGGTATATTAAAAAAAATTTACCAAAAAATTTTTTTGGACTTAAAGATGTTTTATTTAAAAATGATATTTAAAGGAATTAAGGAGGCAATTGTCAAAAGATTATAAAAAATATAATAAACTTTATAATAAAGACTATTATGAAAATCTTAGCTTTGTAAGTTATGATGCTGCAAAAATAGTTTTAAGCGAACTTTATAAAATTTTTCCATTTAAAAGCATGGTAGACTTTGGCTGTGGTTCAGCATCATGGTTAAAAGCTGCTAATGAAATAATTAAAGAAGAAAAAAAACTTACAGGAATAGATGGGGAATATTCAAAAAATATTCATATCTTCAATGATGCAAAATTTATTTATAAGGATCTTGAAGAGGAAATTAATGTTGAAAAACATGAACTTGCAATTAGTCTTGAAACTGCAGAACATTTAAGTCCTAATCGAGCTGAAGGTTTTGTAAAAGATTTATGTAAAGCATCTGATATAGTTTTATTTAGTGCTGCTGTAGATGGTCATGGGGGAACAAATCATTTAAATGAAAATAATCAATCATATTGGATAAATCATTTTCAAAAAAATGATTACGACCCATTTATCTTCATCAACAGAAAAAAGTTTTGGTATCATGAGTCTTTTAAAAAATGCCCATACTATATATCTGGATCTTTTCTTTATATTAAGAGGAACACTGAATGGTATAAAAAACTCTCTGATCTAAAAGTAAAAGAGAATGATTTAGTTGATATTGTTCATCCGTATATCCTCTCTTGGAGAAAAGACGAAAATTTCGGAGTTAAAATGAATTTTAGAAGATTCGTTACCTCAATAAAAAAATTTTTAAAGAGAAAAATAAATTTATAAAAAATGACAAAACTAAAAATTCTTATTACTGGATCACAAGGTTTTTTGGCAAGAAATTTAGCTTTAAGTCTTAAAGAAAAAAAATTTAAAGTTTATGGAATTGGCAGAGGTAGATGGAAAGGAAATCAATATAAAAAATGGGGCTATAAAAAAAACTTAAATACTAATATCAATTTAAAAAGTTTAACTAAATACCAAATCAAATTTGATTATATTATACACTGTGCTGGTAAAGTAATAGGCCTAGAACCTGAGGATGATTTTCAAAGAAACGTTTTAACTACACAATCTGTTTTAGAATATATATCTCAAATCAAAAAAAAGCCAAAATTAATCTTAATGTCCACCTTAGCTGTTTATGGCAATTCAAAAGAGCAAACTCTAACTGAAAAAAGTAAAATCAATCCTATTTCTAATTACGCAATAAATAAACTTTTAGCTGAACAATTATGTAAGTTTTATAATTTGAAATATAAAATTGATGTTATGATATTAAGAACTGGATCGTTATTTGGACCTGGACTTAAAAGACAATTTATTTTTGATGCATGTACTAAAATAAAAAAAAATATAAATATTTTTTTTGGTACTGGGGAAGAGATTAGAGATTGGCTATTTATTGATGATATGACAAATTTAATTTTTAAAATTATAAAAAAAAATTTTAAAGATATAAAGATAATAAACGTAGGATCTGGCAAAGGAATAAAAATTAAAGATATTATCACTTATATATGTGAAAAAATGCATAAAAACATTAAACCTAAATTTAATGGTTATGGAAAAAATTCAAATCCAAAAATCTTAATTTCTTCTACTAAAGAGGCAAAAAAATTTTTATGGTCACCTAAAAAGAAATTTTTTGAAGGATTAGAATTATATATTAATTGGTTCAAAAAAGAACATGATTAAACTAGCCTTTATAATAAATTTTAACCAAGGAAAGTGGTTAGGAGGTTTGAATATAATCTTAAACTTAATTGAATCTATTGTATCCAATCAATCACTTAAGAAGAAAGTTAAGTTATATTTAATTGCTCACGATATAAAAAAATTTAGAAAATATAAATTTTTAAAAAAGATAACTATCATCAAAGATAAAAATATTTTAAATCAAAGTTTTTTAGAAAAATTAATAGACAGGTTAATGTTATTGTTTTTTAATAAAACCTTTTTTTTAGAAAAATTTTTAAAGAAAAATAAAATTGATATAATTTCCCATTCAAATATTGTAACTGGAAAAGCAAGTAGTTGTAAAAGTATAATATGGATACCTGATTTTCAATATTTTCATTTTCCAAATTTCTTTTCTCTAAAATATAAGATAATGAAAGAAATAAATCTAAGATTTATTTCTAAATATTCTAGTAAAATTTTGTTAAGTAGTTTTGATGCACAAAAAGATTTAGAGAAAATCTATAAACCAGCTGTAAAAAAATCCTTTGTAAATCAATTTACTTTCCAAACACCTCATAATAATAAGGGAGATAATTTTTTAAAAATTAAAAGAAAATATAATTTACCAAAAAAATTTTTTTATTTGCCTAATCAATATTGGGTGCATAAAAATCATTTTGTAGTATTAAAAGCTTTGTGTAATTTAAAATTAAAAAATAATGGTATAAAAATATTATCTACTGGCTTTAATTATGATTATCGGAGACCTGAATATTTTAATAATATATTAAAATTTATCAAAGAAAATGGGCTTGAGAAAAATTTCTATTATTTAGGCGTTTTGCCATATCAACATTCCTTATCTTTAATTAAAAATTCTGTGGCAGTTATTAATCCTTCTTTATTTGAAGGATGGAGTAGCACTGTTGAACAATCAAAGTCTATTGGGAAAAAAATCATTTTATCAAATATAAATGTTCATAAAGAACAGAATCCAAAAAATTGTTACTACTTTAATCCTAAAAATCATTTAGAACTTTCAAAGATCATGAAAAGAGTATGGAATGAAAGAAAATTAGAAAAAAAAGCAAATTTTAAAAAATATCAAAATATAGCAAAAATTAAGTTTAAGAATTATTCAAAAGATTATTGCAAAATCGTTTTTGATCTTTATGAAAAGAATAAAGATATATGAAAAAAAAAGTTTGTATTATCGGTGGTGCTGGACATGTGGGGTTTCCACTTGGGCTAATGATTGCATCAAAAAATAATCAGGTTTTCTTTTATGATAAAAATAAAAAAGCTTGTGATTTAATAAATAAAAATATCTCACCGTACTATGAAATTAATTCTGAAAAATATTTAAAAAAATATAAAAAGAATTTAATTGCTGGAAATAATGACAGATTAATTACTAACGCAAATATTATAATAATCTGTATAGGAACTCCTGTTAAAAAAAACACTAAGCCAGAATTAAAAGAATTTTTTGGATTAATAAAAAAATTAAAGAAATTAATAAATAAAAATCAATTAATTATTGTTAGAAGCTCAGTTTATCCAGGAACAATAGAAAAAATTAAAAATTTATTAAAACATAAAAATAACAATATATCTTATTGTCCAGAAAGAATACTTCAGGGTTCTGCTCTTGTTGAATTAAATACTCTACCACAAGTTATTTCTGGTATTAATAAAAAATCTATAAATAGATCAGTGTTATTTTTTAAAACTTTTGTAAAAGAAATTATAATAAGTTCTGTAATTGAAGCTGAGCTTATAAAATTATTTTCAAATGCTTGGAGATATATAAATTTTGCAGCAAGTAATCAATTTTATAATATTTGTCAAAAATTTGATATTAATTTTAACGAATTAAGAAAAAAAATGATGAAAAATTATTCAAGAAATCAAAGTTTACCTTTGGCGGGTTTTGCTGCGGGACCTTGTTTAGTAAAAGATACAATGCAGCTAGTGAATTTAACTAATAATAAATTTACTATGGGAAAAGCTTCACTAAAGATAAATGAAAATTTTCCAAACTTTTTAATGAAAGAATTAGAAAAAAAATTTATTTTAAAAAAAAAGAAGATTGGTATTCTTGGAATTGCTTTTAAATCTGATGTAGACGATATTAGAGATTCGTTATCCATCAAACTCATTAAAATTTTAAAAAGAAAAAAAATAAAGTTTTTTATCTCTGATGATTATGTTGATTATCCAAATAAAATATCCAAAAAAGAATTAATTAAAAAATCTGATATAATTATTATAGCCACACCTCATAAAAATTATAAAAAATTAATAATTTCAAAAAATAAAACTATTGTTGATACATGGGGAATTTTAAAAAAATGAAAAATATTTTAGTTACAGGTGGTACGGGATTTATTGGATCAAATATCTGTAAGTCTTTAGTAAAACAAAATTATAAATTAACAATTTTTGATAACAATTTTAGAGGAAAAATTAAGAGATTAGATAAAATAAAAAAAAAAATAAGATTTGTAAAAGGTGATATAAGAGACAAAAAAAAATTAGAAAAATCATTCAAAAATATAGATACTGTAATTCATCTTGCATTTATTAATGGAACTCAACATTTTTATGATAGGCCTGTAGATGTAATGGAGGTTGGAATTAAAGGTATATTTAATGTTCTCGAACTAAGTTCGAAGTATGATGTAAAAAATTTTTTTTTAGCTTCTAGTTCAGAAGTTTACCAAACTCCAAATAAAATACCTACTGATGAAAATGAAATGTTAAAGATTCCTAATATTTATAATCCTAGATTTAGCTATGGAGCAGGGAAAATAATTTCTGAATTAATGAGTGTTTATTATGCAAGAAAAAAATTTAAAAGACTTGTAATCTTTAGACCTCACAATGTTTATAGTCATGATATGGGAAATGAACACGTAATACCTCAGTTTATAAAAAAAATTTCATCATCTAAAAATAATAAAGCCATTAAAATAAAAGGATCGGGTAATGAAATTAGATCATTCATACATATAGATGATTTTATTAATGCATTTAATTTAATATTTCACAAAGGTAAAAATTTAGAAATTTATAATATTGGGACAAGTGAGAAGATTTCAATAAAAAAAGTTGCTATGTTAATTGCAAAAAAAATTGGAAAAAAAATTAAATTAAAAAAAACAAATGAGTTTTTTGGAAATACTTCAATTAGATGTCCAAATATAAAAAAAATTACTAAATTAGGCTTCAAACAAAATATTAATTTAAGCAGCGGACTAGACTCTGTATTAAAATCTCTAAGAATATTTAAAATCTAATTTTTTCTTTAAAGATATTAACCTTACTGATTTTTTTTTTTGAAACATGCATTTTTGAGCATTCAATATAATCTTTTTTTAAATTTTCTAATTGATCTAAAAAAAAGGCATGCTCATCATCAGGATAAATTCTATTTTTTTTTTTTAATTGTTTACAATAGATAAAAATTGAAGAAGGTTTGTAAGATGATAAAGTGTATAAAGAATTTTTATTATTATGATGATGACTGTATCCTATAGGCAATTTGTATTTCTTTTTTAAGGACTCTATTTTACTTAAATTAAGATTTGAGGACTTATAACTCATTGGTGTATGAAGTACTTCCAGTCTCTTTTTAGATCCGAAAGCTCTAATACATTTTTTAATGTTCAAATCCTTAGATCCAAAGCCCGTTGAAATATAAATTTTTTTTTTCTGTTTTTTTAATTCTTTAATTAAATCAAAATTATTTATAGATATACTAAGCAACTTATAAAAGTCAAAATTTAAATCTTTAAATTCTGAAAAAGTTTTTAAATCGCATACTGATAAACCTATTTTTTTGTTTCTTTTATGACATCTGTATATTAAAGATTCATAAAATTTATATGGAAGTCTGAAATTTAAGTTACGTTTAGATTGTGATGAATAAAACTTTTCAGTTTGAATCATAAAAGAAATATTTTTAAAACTAGAATTTAAAAAATAGTTACTTAAAATTCTGGCTTCGGCAAGATTTCCAAAATGATTGACGCCTGCTTCTATAATAAACATCAATTAATTAAAACTTTTTTCAGTGCATAAATCAAGCCAATTGAGCTATTAGTACTGGTCAGCTACATACCTTGCGGTACTTCCACATCCAGCCTATCAACGTGGTGGTCTACCACGGCTCTATAGGAAGAACTAGTTTTGAGGTGAGTTTCCCGCTTAGATGCTTTCAGCAGTTAT
>MDSV01133686.1_pt1 | contig 15448 bp, 15 predicted proteins | sample 810851 | NCBI WGS metagenome assembly MDSV01 (sample SAMN05326640, study PRJNA326480) | marine metagenome | isolation source: seawater | place: Atlantic Ocean: North East | collected 2012
GTCTTCAACCAAGTAAGGTGCAATCCCATCATTATATTATCAATGAGAATTTTGAGTTACCTATTGTAGCCCTGGGAATAGATCCAGATGAATTTCCTATTGGTAATGATGAATATAATGTTCATATCACATATTTTGAAAAATCTAATGAAATAGGGTTCAAGACTGATGCAGGAATAGAGAGGCATGGTAGTCCATCTTCACAGAATCCTTATATAATTTCTTTTAAGTCTGAATATGGTTCATCATTTATTAACTATCCATTATTTGAACAAAGAGACTATACTAATATAAAGAGATTAGTACTCAGGAATGCTAGTAACGATAGATTTCCTGGTCCAAACAACAATACTAATAGAGCGCATATGCGGGACATTCTAATACATGATTTATATAGAAATATTAATCCGAGAGGTGGCTATTCTTCATTTCAATCAGCACATGTATATATTAATAATGACTATTGGGGTATATATCATATAAGAGAGAAGCAGGATAAATATTATATAAAGGAAAATTTTGGTTACGATAATATTGATTTGCTTGAGAGGGCGTTTGGTTTTGAAAATAATAGAAATGCAATTGAAGGTGACTGGCTAGATTATGATAATTTAGAGATATTCATTGAAAATCAAGACATGACATTAATAGAAAATTTTGAATATCTAAAAAGCCAAATTCGATATCAAGAATTTTTGGATTATTGGATTCTACAGATATTTGTAGGCAACTTTGATTGGTTATCAAATAATGTAAAATTTTTTCGACCAAAATTTGGTGATGATAAATGGAGGTGGTTGTTGTGGGACGTTGATCATGGAATTGGGATGGATTATCAGTATGGTGGAGTCCAATGGGGTTCACCAGAAACAGATTATTTGGAATGGTCCACTGGATTTGATCCTCCACGTGTTTGGAATGGTGAAAATAATAGAATTATTCGTGCTATTTTAAGAAATGAACAGGGAAAACTAGATTTTATCAACAGGTTTCAAGGGCTCCTTAATACATATTTACGCAATGATAAGTTATTAGACAGACTTGACTCACTTGAAAATATATTATCTAATGATATGAACTATCATGCAGAACGTTGGGATACAGATATAGGTGACTGGTATATGGGAATAGGAGAATTAGAAAACTATATTCTTGAGCGTAATGATAATGTAATTGAGCATTTGAAAAATAAATTTGATCTCGATATAACCTATAACCTTACATTGAATGTGGTACCATTTTATCCAGGTACCATTAGAGTAAATAATACTTTGATCAATCATTTTCCATGGACAGGTAAATATTTCAGTAATCTACCCATGGAAATTAAAGCTGAACCAAACCAGGGATTTATCTTCTCGAATTGGCATGGTTTAGATGATCTTTCCAGTATTATCTCTTTAGAATCATTAGATAGAGATACTGCATTTACACTAGAACTTGCTCCAATATCTAATCATACTTTAGTGATTAATGAGTTTTTAGCAATAAATGATGGTAACCATCTCGATGAATTTGGTGAGCCAGATGATTTTATTGAAATTTATAACGGTACGGATGATATTATAAGCTTGAATGGGCTTCAATTAACTGATGATCTGATGGATATGAGCAATTACTTTATTATTGAGAATACTGAAGCATTAAACCTTGAACCAGGCGAGAGCATTGTTTTTTGGGCAGATAATGATATTGAGCAGGGATACAACCATTTAAATTTTAAACTTAACGGAGATGGAGAAAATATTTATCTATTAGATCAATTAGGAATGTCAATTATAGATTCAGTTATATTTGGTATTCAGGATGCTAATATATCTTTTGGCCGTTATCCTGATGGTTCACATAATTGGGTTGAAATGACACCTACACCAAATACTGAAAATATTGGTATTGTTCCAGAAATTAGTATTGAAATTGATACAATTATTTTGCCTGATATATATCCGTATGATACGGCAAAGGTTAGTATTCAAATTGCGAATACTGGAATAGCGGAGTTATTTATTGAAAACTTCTATTCACAAGATGAGGATTTTAGAATAGAAAATAATCTGCCATATATAATTTCTCCAGGTGCAGTTGATTCGCTTCAATTTATTTTTACACCTAAAGCTGTAAAAGAACTTTCCGCAGATGTTTACATTGGATCTAATGATCCAAAAAATTTTAGTGTTCAACTTTTAGCTACAGGATCAAGTGAACTTACATCTCATGCTGTTTTGTATGATGTAAGTGATGTATCTAATGATCAGGGTTTTAATGTAATAATAAGTTTTTTACCTAGTAAGTACGATGGAATAGATACGGAAGACTTAGTTGAAGAATACGCAGTTTGGAGATACAATCCTCTTGCTGATGCGTGGGACTCTTTAATAACCATAGGTGCAAATGGTGATACAGCATATTTTGCAAACGCACCAACATTTTGTAATTCTATTTACGATGAGATCTGCCTTAATAGTTTTAGAATATCATCAAAACTTTTAGTATCAGACTCGATTGTATGGTCAAACATACTAAAGGGACAATCAACTGATGATTTAGCACCTGCTTCGCCAACAGGATTAGGTATTGAAGAAAATGGAAATATATTGGAAGTAACGTGGAATAGAAATAATGAAAATGATATAGCTGGATATTTATTAGAAATCTCAAGAGATTCTCTTTTTTTAACACCAGAATTATACCCAATAAATATTATTAGCGATACTTTATATATGGATACAGAATATGAAACTGGTGATATAAAATATTATAGATTATCTGCTGTTGATATTTCAGGTAATAAAAGTGATTTTTCTAGTACTGTGAGATATCCAATTATTAGTTTATCTAATTATACAAATTCTGTTATACCCATTGAATTTAAGCTTCATCAAAATCATCCAAATCCATTCAATCCAATAACTACCATAAAATATGATTTACCTGAGCAGAGTTTCGTGAGTATTAGAATATATGATCTAATGGGTAGGATTGTTAAGAACCTAATAGATGGAAAAGTAGAATATGCTGGTTTTCAAACCATTCAATGGGATGCAGTAAATGAATACGGTAGTCCCGTCTCTGCTGGTGTTTATTTGTATACTCTTGAAACAAAAAATTTTACCGAAACTAAAAAATTGCTTATCCTAAAATAAATTTATGTTAGGTATCTCTAGTACTCACAGTATTTTTAATGGAATATTTTTTTAAAATCTCAGAAAATGGCAATTCAAAAAATAATTAAGTGGGTAATAAAAATAATATATGTTATTTCTTTTATTGCTGCACAGTCTAGTGGCGCCATAGTCACTTTTCATCTAGATATGCAAGGTCAAATAGTTGCAGGAGATGGTATTTTCTTAGCAGGAGGCAATTGGCATAATAATAGACAAGCAATGACTCCGCCTCCTGACGGGGAAACAATTTGGTCGCTTGCAATTCCTATTGAAGACGGAGAGCATATGTATAAATTCCAAAATGGTGCTGGTAACTACGAGATTGTTCCTCCACAATGTGGTTACGGACAGTATGATGATCGTATGGTCACTGTGAATGGTAGCGATATTGATCTTGATATAGTTTGTTTTAGTTCATGTAATCCGTGCCCGCCCTTAGAAAATAAATGGAGAACTGCAGTTTATTCTAATGATCAATGGAAATATATACTCCCATATATGGAGCTGCCACCTAACTGGAATACAATAGATTATGACGATAGCCAATGGACTCAAGGGGAAGGAGGTTTCGGATACTCTGATGATGATGATGGTACGATAATCGAACCAACTAATTCTGTATTTATTAGAAAAACCTTTTTTATAGAAGACCTCTCAATTTTAAATAAAGCAGTTTTGAGTGCCGATTATGATGATGGTTATGTAGCTTTTTTAAATGGAGAAGAAATTGGTAGATCTGAAAATCTTAATTACGCAGGAGATTTCGTGCCCTTTGATGCAAATACAAGTTATGACCATGAAGCTTCACTATATAACGGTGGTTTACCAGAAAATATATTGATTGATTCATTATCAATTGTATCTCTTTTGAATAATGGTTCTAATGTATTAGCCATACAGGTTCATAATGTAGATTTAAATTCATCAGATATGAGTAGCAACTTTTTTTTAACATTTAAAATGGTAAATAATTCTTCTTTATATAGAGATCCACCAGGCTGGTTTCAGGCACCAATATCATTTTATGAATCTAATTTGCCAATTATTTTGATAGATACATATGGAGAAGAAATAATTGATGATCCTAGGATTCCAGCTTATATGGGAATTATAGATAATCAATCAGGTATTAATCACATCGATGATCCATTTAATGGGTACGATGGACATATAACAATTGAGAAAAGAGGTAACTCATCTCAAGGTCAGCCTAAGCCACCATATCGCTTTGAGACGGTTGATAATGATGGGGAAAATAATAATGTAGAGATTTTGGGGATGCCCGCAGAAAATGATTGGGTTTTGTATGCACCATGGCAAGATAAAACTATGATAAGAAATATTTTAATATACAAACTATCAAATGAGTTAGGTAGATATGCATCTAAAACCCGTTTTGTTGAATTATATCTTAATCAAGAATACAGGGGTGTATATGTTTTAATGGAAAAAATAAAACGAGATAGTGAGAGAGTAGCAATATCAAAACTTAATCCAGATGAAATATCAGGAGATGATGTAACTGGTGGCTATATTCTTAAATTTGATTGGTATAACACTGGTGATAATAATGGTGGATTCGAGAGTCCAAATGATGGAATAATATACAATTATCACTATCCAAAACCTGATGAGATAGTTCCTGAACAAAAACAATATATCCAAAATTATATTTATGACTTTGAAAATATTATGCTTAGTGAAGACTACACAAATGATTTAAGTGGTTATCCCTCAATTATTGATGTTGAATCTTTTATTGATTTTATTTTACTTCAAGAGCTTGCAAAGAATGTGGATGCTTACAGATTAAGTTCATATATCTATAAGGATAAGGAGAGTGTAAATAATAAACTACATGCTGGACCAATTTGGGATTTTAATCATGGTTTTGGCAATTGTAATTATGGTGAAACATGGGAAACTCATAGCTGGTTGCTGGATTATAATCCTGAGGGGGGGGACCAGGTATCATTTTGGTGGGAATTATTATGGCAGGATGAAAATTTTAAAGTTAAAACAGCCCAAAGATATAGTGAATTAAGATCGGGTATTTTTTCTAATAATAATATAAATAGTATTATTGATAGTGCTGTTGCTGAACTAGGCAATGCAATTGAGAGAAATTTTACAAAATGGCAATTATTGGGTACTTATGTATGGCCCAATTATTATGTTTTTGATACATATGATGAAGAAATAAATTATTTAAAATTTTGGACCCAAAATCGCTTATCATGGATGGATGACCAGTTTCTTCAATTAAAAATTTCTAATGAAATAATTTTATCGGACTATAAAATAATCAAGGCCTATCCTAATCCATTTAATTATAATATAACTTTTCAATTCAACAAAAATGATAATTCAATTACTAAAATAGATATTTTCAATATCTTAGGAAAAAAAGTCAAAACTATAAATAGTTTTTCGAGCAATCCTGGTGTACAAAAAATATTTTGGGACGCGACACATGATGATGGCAGGGAGGTAGCGTCTGGAATATATATATATATATTCAATGATAATAAGTCATCTCGAAAAGGAACTGTCAATTTTTTAAAATAATCATGTAAACAATGATGATTGAAATTTCTTTATTTATCTCAATATATTTAAAAATTTAAAAATTATTTCCTCAAAAATATAGTATTGTATAACATTTTAATTATTAAGCGCCTCTGTTATTTGTTAATTATATATTTAATATTTTCAAATAACTTGCTCATAAGTTCTAATTCTAATGATAAACAAAGAATCATATGTGATTTTTGTGCAAGTATAATAAAAGAAAATTATTATACACAAAATGGCATGAATTACCATCCTGATTGTTATAGTGATAATATTCAATTAAAATGTTCATTTTGTTATAAAGTAATATCTGGGGTTTATAATAAAGATGGAGGAAAAAACTATCATTCTGATTGTTATAGATTCAATATTCTGGAAAAATGTGTCGCATGTAATAAACCTATAGAGACTAAGTATATTGTTGATAATTGGGATAATAAATATCATGAATTCCATCTAAATGATACACCAACATGTGAAGCTTGTGGTAGATTGATCTGTGAAAATATTACTAATGGTGGGATAACTATAAATACTGAAAGGTACATATGCAATTTGTGTTCTAAATCGTTAATCGATAATATTTCAAATATTGAAGATATAAAGGAAAGGGTTTTAGATATTTTATCAGATATTGGTATTATAGGACTACCAAAGAACATTCCCATTAAACTTGTACATACAAAAGCTGAGTTAGAAAGGATGTCTCAAATAAGACTGGGAGATGTGCATGGATATACAAAATATGAAATTGAGAAAATAGGTGAAAGAAAAATAGGAGAAAATTTCGAAATATATATATTATCATATCTTCATGAGATTGTATTCGAGGCTGTACTAGCTCATGAACTAATGCATGTTTACCTTTTTAACAATGATATAACACTTAAATCAAACAAAAGAGAAGGGTTTTGTAATTTAGGTTCAAAATTAATTTATGAATTTTACAATAATAATTTTTCAAACTTAAAACTAAAGTCTATGGCAAATAATGATGATCCTGATTATGGTAAAGGTTATATTTTTATGAATTCTGTATTAGAAAAAAATGGATGGGAATCATTTTTGTCAAATCTTGAAAAATGGTGATTTATGGTTAATATAATTCATTATTTACTCTTTGCTATAATTCTAATTCCTAGCCTAAATGGGCAAGGCAGGGTTGTTATTAACTCTCTGTATAAAAAAAATGATTCTTTGATATATTTTAATAATAAGATTTTTACCGGTGTTGCTTATAGTAAAACATTAGAAGGCAAAAGGTTAATTGAAAGTAATTATCTTAGGGGAATTTTAAACGGAACTCATACAGAATGGTGGCAGAATCAAGGTATGAAAATCCACGGGAGATATAAATCAGGTCTAAAATATGGAAGATGGGTGGAATATTATGAAAATGGCAATATTCAGTCAGAAGAAAATTATAAGAAAGGCTTAAGAGACGGTTTTAGTTCCTCTTGGTATGATAATGGAGAAAAGAAGGCTAAAGGTGAATTTTATCAAGGAAAAAAACTAGGGGTGTGGCATTATTGGGATAAAAACGGAGAAAAAATTGAATATGTTTGTATCAAAACAATGTTTGGTGAAATCAAAATTAAACTCTTTCCTAAAATTGCTCCATTACATGTTGATAATTTTAAGACGCATATAGAAAGTGGTTATTATGATAAAACTATTTTTCACAGAGCAGTACCAGGATTTGTAATTCAAGGTGGAGATCCAAATAGTAAATCTACAAATAGAAAAATACATGGAATGGGGGGTGAAGCATCTAATTTTTACGGAATTGGAAATAAAAAACAAACTACAACATGGAGGGTGCCTGCTGAGTTTAGTGATATGTCTCATATTAGAGGTATAGTTTCAATGGCAAGAGGGTATGAAAACAATAGCGCCGGAAGTCAATTTTTTATTTGTGTTAATAATGCAGAGAGCCTTGATGGAAAATATACGATATTTGGAAAAGTAATAGCAGGCATGGATGTTGTAGATGCAATTGTAAGTCTTCCAGTTGATGGTAGGGACAATCCAATAAACAGAGTTGAAATGAAAATTTTGATGTGCAATTAGAAAAACAATGTATTATTTCTGGATAATTATTCTCTTACTGTATATGAATATTATAGGTTGTAATAAGACTGGTGGCAATGATAGCAATTACAATAATGAACCTACAATAACATTTATTGAGGACTTAGATCGAAGTAAAATTGCAGTTAAACAGACAGATGACGGAGGGTATATTGTTGGAGGTCAAGAAAGCGGTAATGCATGGATGACGAAATTAGATAAATATGGTTCACAAGAGTGGGAAAACACCTATAGTCTTGAAGATCATTTAGGCTACACTAGAGCTGTTATTCAAACAAATGATGGTGGGTATCTTTATGGTGGTTGGGGTGGCATAGTTAAGGCTGACTCTAATGGCATGGAAGAATGGAAAAACAATAGTCGTGAGTATGGAGCATTTCCATATTATGAGGATGTTATTCAGCACAGCAATGGCTCCTATTATGCTGTTGGCGGACCCGGTCAGGGTCAAGCTCAGTTTGTAAAATTTGATTCCAATGGTAATGTCTTAACAAGAAAATGGTTTGGTGGTAATTGTGAGGATGATATTTTTAGATCTATTGTGGAATCTCCTGATAATATGTTAGTTATAGCCGGAGAAAAGAGTCACGGTAACCAGTCTTATAAATGCGCATTTAATTTTATGTACTATAAAGACTTCTGGGTTGTGAAAGTAAAAAAGGGAGGTGCCCTGATATGGGAAAAAACATTTGGTGGTCCTTACTTAGAGCAGGCTGATGATATAGTGAATCTTCAAGATGGTGGTTTTGGTGTTATTGGAGCCAAGTGTTCACATAATTACGATATTTCTTCATGTAGATCTGTTGCTAAAGTCCTCTACATGAAAATTGATAGTGACGGCAATTTAATGGAAGAAAAATCATGGTCTGGTCTAGAATTTTTTGAAAGGCTACCATATTTTTCTATAGCTAATACTAGTATTGGTGGTATCTCATGGACTGCAGAACATAAAAGAAAAGGAACATGGATACATAAGTGGGGTCCGAATGAGGATACAGTAAATGTATACACAATTGGAAGTGGAGGATTTGATATTAATAGAACAGAAGATGGAGGTTTTATCATTGGTACCATGTCTGGGAATTTAATCAAGACGGATAGTGAATTATTTTTTAACGAGATTAGTAATAATGGTATTCAAGAATGATAAAGGTGACTGGTGGTTTGATTCAAAGTTGCGGAAAGTTTCTTGTTGCAAGAAGAGGTCCAAATGAAAGCTCTCCTGGTTTATGGGAATTCCCTGGAGGGAAATTAGAAGATGGTGAAACATTAGAGGATTGTATTAAGCGTGAATTGACTGAGGAACTAGGTATTTATTCTAAAATAGGAAAATTATATTTTCAATATGAGTACCATTATAATAAAATTTCTTTTGATTTATATTTTTTCAAAGTTAATTCTTACGAAGGTAGTATACACTTATCTGTGCATGATGAGTTAAAGTGGATTACAGTTAGTGATATTGATAAAAGTATGTTCTTACCAGGTGATGGTCCACTCATAGATAAGTTGGTTAGAGACAAACCTATGTGGTTTTGAGAATCTTGTATTTTGCCTTTTAGAAGATACAATTGGAAAACAAGTGTTGAAACATGCATTGATTCTAAAAAAGAAGATATATGGCGAATTATATCAAGAGAAGGCAATCTTGCGAAGTTTCATCCTTTTTGTCATACAAATAAAATTGTTCATTGGTCAAAGAAAAAGCATATTGATGAAATTGAGTATTTAAATGGTTTAATATTTAGGAGAAATTTTGTTCAATGGATTGATAACCTTGGGTATGACTTATACATACATCAACTAGGCAAACCAAATTCATATGTATCATGGAGAATAAAAGAATTAGAAGAGGGGAGTAAAATTAAAATTACTGTTTATCCATATTTATTTAATAATGGCCAAAAGTTTATATCGTATATTCCATTTTTTCTAATAGTTAGACCATTGTTAAGAAATTATCTAAGTGCAGTTCTCCATGGATTAAAATTATATATCGAAGAAGATTCATTGATAAAACCTAATCAATTTGGTAAGCATATTTGGTTTTCATAAGAATAATAGGCATTTACTGCTTTTCTATTACTGCTTTAAATAGTCAATATTATTCAGATCATATTTCTGATAAAAATTTTGAATCAAAGACATATCCTAATGGAAATAAACGAACAGCAATAAGTAATATGGATGATGATGGATTTTTTTATTATAGAGAATGGCGACTTGATGGGACCAAAAAAATTGAGGGCAAATTTCTTAATCAGGATGGATTCAATTATAGATATGGTTTATGGACCTCTTGGTATAAAAATGGTCAAAAAAGCAGTGAAATTTATTATAAATACGATATTGAATTTGGTGATTGTACATATTATAATAAAAATGGTAGTCTTGAAAAAAAGGAAAATTGTGGTTCGAAAAAAGATATTCAACCATTTTATAAAACCGAAGGATATAGTATTGGAAATATTAATCCAGCAAATCATCCACCTGAAGATGGAATCTGGAAATACGAAGGACCTTTTATCAAAATAGAGGCTACCTATTTTGATTGGAAAAAGAATGGTTTATATAATGAATGGACAAGTGGAAATGGTAAATTGCTAAAGCATGGAAATTATAAAGATGATAAAAAACATGGCCTTTGGACTACATATCACCAAAATGGTTTAGACTATGATAATTCTACAGGAATAATATACCACGAGTGTTTTTATACTCAAGGTCTACGAGATGGTATAACAAGGCGATATTTTTATAGTGGTCAAATAAAAGTTGAGGGAAAATTAAAGGGGAATAAAAAAGTAGGCACGTGGACTTATTATAGCAAAGATGGTACAATAAAGAATATTGTAAACTGTGAAACTCAAGATTGTAACTAAGCAAAAGTAATCTTTAATAATAACGATTAAAATTGATTATTTTTCAATTGTAGATTCTATTATGGAAAAAAAATATATAATAATATTATTAATAAGTTCACTCGTAAATGGGCAACCTGAGAATGAGCTTGAAATTATTGTTTCCAGTAAAGAAGATTTTTCCTTTCACCCTGAGAATATATATGTTAAAAATAGACTATGGTATAGTGAAAAAACAGATTCCTTATTTACTGGTAGATTAACAGTTTATTCAAAGCACGGTATCCTGGATAAGATAGTTGAGTGCACAATCACAAATGGGATGAAGAATGGTTATTACTCACAATCTTATAATTTAGACGCAGAGGTAATTGGTGTTAATGGCATTTATGTTAATAACAAAAAAGAAGGTAATTGGACTTGGGTAGAACCAGAAATGGATTGGAAATATCAGTCGAGATTAGGTCTAGATCGTCAAATTATTACTAGTATTGATTATAATAATGGTATTAAAAATGGCCATGTATTGGTCTTTAAGTCAGATATATATAATATAGAAAATATACAATTAGGTTCTCATAAAAGTGTATTATATCTCAGAGGTTCTTATTTGAATGGAAAAAAACATGATACCTGGTATTACTATGATGATATATTTAGTGATTATGATTTGGATGCAATTCCATATGAAATAGATGGTCTGTATGAGGTTTACAAAGGAAATTTGTTGTCTTATTGGACAAGAAAGCAGATTTTTAATTCATCACTAATGGAGGAAGAGCTTTGCAGAGAACCATATGAAAAAATAGATTGTGGAGTTTACGAAAATAAATATATCAATATGATTTATCAATTTTCTCCGCCTACTATAGTAGAAGACAAACAACCTCAAGTAAGTTTTGGAAATACGATTAAAATAAAAGATAATTCTGGAGAGAATGTTGAGGTTAATTTAACAGAATTTATTTATCATATTAATCAATATCATTCTAAAGGAGTAAGTATACATAAAGAAAATGGGCGAGTATTTAGGATTGATTCACTCTTAAGGGAAAGACTCAATCAGGCTAATTTCTGGTAAGTGTATTAATAATCTAGTTTGTTTGGATAGAATCAAAAATTTTATAATATATCAAATTTTATTTTTCAATGTTCTTTATGTATATCTAAATATTTTTAATGTCCTTTAAAATATTAGTAAAAATTTCTCATTTTACAACAATGATTTTTGGTATAGCCTTAGGAATAGCTCTGTGCATATTTTACCAACATACTTTTGCAATATTTCTTACTGATCTTATGCCAATAATAATATATATTTTGATAATTAGCATATTTTTAAGAATCTATACAATATGGATCTGGAGAAAATATAATTATAGTTTTAAAAAAATTGAAAAGTCTCTAATAAATAATGAAGGGTAAAAATTTTATTATTTCACTATTTATCTTTTTCTTTATTTTCACTTTTTCACTTTTCCTACATCTTTATTATGATGGATGGTTTGATACTTTTCTAACTGGCGGCTTTAACGCTCTCTATGGAGATTAATTTTGCTTTATTCAATATTGAAATCATCAATTTATGGATTTTGCCCAAAATGTAAAAAGGGTTCATTATTTTCAAGATGGTCAAAATTACATGAGAGATGTAATTACTGTGATATTCAATTTTTAAAACAGAATGGTGATAATTGGTTTTTTTTTATTAATAATTGATAGAGCCTTATTTATTTTCCCTGTTATTCTTTTATACTATTTTAATTTCAATCCATATTGCATCATATTACTATCATTAATTTTATTAGTTTTTTTTATCATTTTAACACCTATTAGAATTGGAATTTCTTTTGGATTTGACTACTACTTAAAGGCTAAAAGTGGAAATAATTAACTATACAATCATTAATAACGCTAGGAATGTTTGAACCTAGATTAAAACACAATACTAGAAAAATTATTTTTATAATATTTTTCATATTTTATTTAATTATAAGTGGTTGTGGCGGAAACACTGGAATTATTAATGGAGGATTTTATAAAAATGAACAAGGAGATTTTTTGAGCTCATACTATATATATGATTTTGTTTCAGAAGAAAAAATAAGTAATCATGTTTTAGAAAGTTTCCATGTCTTTGGACAGCTTACAATAAACTATTATTTTTCTCATAATTCAAATATTCCCAGTAATTCAATAAAACATGCTAAAAGTATAGAAAATGCCAAGAGTATAATAATATCTCACTCTTATAATATTAAATATATTGGAATTAAAGACCGTATGGCTAATACTTCAATTATAGATTGTTTGGTAAATCCAGATAATGAATTTTGCAATGGAAAACTCCCAATATTTTCAAATTAGAATATATTTTACATAATCATTTTTTGGTAAATTGATTTTCAAATTACAGGCCTTATATGATATCAAAAGTAGAATACCTTGGAAATCTTAGAACAAAAGCAACTCATTTAAAATCTGGTAATATTATTTTAACTGATGCACCTATAGATAACAATGGAAAGGGTGAGGCCTTTTCTCCAACTGATCTAGTCGCCACATCATTAGCCTCGTGTGCAATGACTATAATGGGGATAGTTGCTGACAGGCATAACCTAGATATTAATGATGCCTACGCTGAAGTAGATAAATTGATGTCTTCAAATCCACGCAGAATTGGTGAAATAATTATAAAAATATATCTTAATGGTACTAGGCTAAATAATGAAAGTAGAGGTAAACTTGAAAGGGCAGCTAGACTGTGCCCTGTAAGTGGTAGTTTGAATACGGAAATTGTGGAAAATATTAATTTTATTTATGCAGAATAATGTTTAAAAAGAATTTCCTATCTATTCTAAGATGGGGTCTGAGACTACATGGGATTAGTCACTTTATTGAAGTATCTGCAGCTCTAGCAGAAAAAGCTTATGTTACAGCAACTATCGCTTTTATATTTATTTCTATAGAAATTTTAGTGAGTTTTTATATACCAAACGAACATATTCATTTAAAACCTATAAAATCTGATGTTCATGATGATTGTGAAGATATAGAAAAAAATGAATAAGGTTATATAGACATGCTATGGAATAATAATATTCAAAATATTACTACTTATTTAACTACAATATTTAAAGTAAATACTATTAGAGGTTCAAATATAAAATGAAAAATAAATTATTAATTTTGCTATTGGTTATTTTTACCATTTCTTTTGAAAGTATGCTCCAAGCTCGGCCAAAATTTACTGATAGACAGGTAGCGATGATGATACCTAAATATTTTGCTAGAGATCATAATTCTCCAGAAATAACCAGAACGAGGATTTATGGTGATAATGGAAAAAAAATTCTTCATCTAAATATTGCAGTAAACCGAAATAGATACGAGGGGCAAATGGAATATGCTTTTGGCGCGATGGCTAGTATAAGTCAATATGCATCTAGGCCATTTGATACATTTATACTTATAATGGAAGCGGATTCAAGGCAATTTCAGACAGAAAAGGTTGAGGCGAAAGCTAGGTGTACTATAGATTATTTTGTTCATAAGCGTGTAAAAATAAGTCGATGGTCAAAACAATGTATAGACATTGAAAAAATTTGAAGTGTCTAAATCTTTTAATATAGTAAATTAATCACATTTTCACGTTGACCACTTGTCTATAGTCGACCTCAATAAACCTTGTATATTAAAAAGGTCAAATGTTAGTGTAAAAAATCGTATTGTTCTTGCAGCAATGACTAATAAACAGAGCAACAAAGATGGTACATTATCTGATGATGAAATTAAATGGCTTGTAAGAAGAGCTATTGGTGGATTTGGAATCATTACTACTGCGGCTGCACATGTATCTAAGGACGCTCAAGGATGGGAGGGAGAACTAGGATTATTTGATGATAATCATTTAAATAAATTAAGAGAGTTAACAAAATTAATTCATGACAATAAAAGTATTATTTTTGCACAATTATTTCATGGAGGAATGCGTTCTCCACAAAATCTAACTGGGGTAAAACCTCTGTCAGCAAGCAAAATAAAAACTAGTTACTCTTTTGATGGATTTGCTCGTAGAGCATCCAAAGATGATATTAAAAAGATAATTAATAATTTTAAATCTGCTGCTGTAAGATGTGTTAAAGCGGGATTTGATGGTATTGAAATCCATGGAGCTCATGGTTATCTCATATCTCAGTTTTTAGGATCAAAAACTAATACTAGAAGGGATGAATGGGGTGGTGATATTAAAAATAGATCTAAGTTTTTAATTGAAATTTATCGTGCAATAAAAGAAAATGTACCGGATAATTTTATTGTTGGCATTAGGATATCTCCTGAGATTGAAGAGATAGGTATTAGGTTGCCAGACAGTCTATATTTGGCTGGCGTTCTTTCCGAGGAGAGTATTGACTTTTTACATTTGTCTTGTTGGGATATTTATTCGAACTCTATTGAGTATAATGAGGATTCCAAAACTCTTACACAGTGGTTTACTAGAACGATATCTAATTTGCCAGATATTATTAGCACAGGAAATATTTGGTCAAGATCTGATGCTACAAATACAATAAAGCAGGGTGCTTCTTTTATTGGTGTAGCAAGGGCGGCAATTGCATATCCAGACTGGGCGTTAAATTTATCAGATAGAAACTATAATCCATCGAGGGGTCCATTTACTGTTGAGCATTTAAAAAATGCAGACCTAAATAAGACATTTATAGATTATATGAAAAAATGGAAAAATTTTGTAGTATA
>MDSV01212024.1_pt1 | contig 15448 bp, 14 predicted proteins | sample 810851 | NCBI WGS metagenome assembly MDSV01 (sample SAMN05326640, study PRJNA326480) | marine metagenome | isolation source: seawater | place: Atlantic Ocean: North East | collected 2012
AGAAAATCATCCGCAAGAATTAGTTAATAATTTAGAAAAAATGGTCTTATTAAAAATTATAGATGATAAATGGATGATGCATATAAACAACCTTGAACAACTAAGAGGTACAATTGGATTAAGAGGCTATGGACAAAGAGACCCACTTAATGAATATAAGAATGAAGCATTTGGATTATTTGAAGATCTTATTTTTAATTTAAAAAATGATGTAGCAAAGATTTTCTCTAGAATGTCAATTCGCCCAGGTGCTAACTTAGATCAAGATACAAATAATAAAGAATTAAAAACTAAAACAAAAACTACAGGTCAAGATGCTAAGAAAGTTCCAAGAAATTCACCTTGTCCATGTGGATCAGGAAAAAAATACAAACACTGTCACGGAAAAATTAATTAATCGGGTGAATTAAAATATAACCAAACGAGAACAGACATAAAAATAAAAAGACCCAAAAATAATAATTGAAATAAAACATTCTTATTAAAAAACTTATTATCTTTGGTTATTCCATACTTTTGATCTAAAACAGTATTCGCAGTACTTAATTTTTCTGAGAATAATCCGCTTCTACCTATCTGTAAATATCTTTCCTGCCTTGCATGTTTTAAATCGTTTCCATGTTGGTTTGATAACATATTAAGACATTCTTCAATTGCATCTCCTGTATCCTCAATAACCTTTAAATGATGCCTATGCGCACCACCTAAAGGTTCAGAAATAATTTTATCAACTACATCAACCTTTATCATATCATTTGCAGTTAACTTCAAAGCCGAAGCAGTTTCAATTTTCTTAGATGTATCCTTCCAAAGTATTGAAGAACAAGCTTCGGGTGAAATTACTGAATAAATAGAATTTTCTAACATAAGAACATTATTTCCTGTGCCAATCGCTACAGCTCCACCTGATCCTCCTTCTCCAATTATTACTGCCACTATAGGAACTCCAAGTGATAAACAGCATTCAGTTGATTTTGCTATGGCTTCAGCTTGACCCCTTTGTTCCGCTCCAACTCCAGGATATGCACCAGGTGTGTCTACAAAAGATATAACAGGAACATCAAACTGCTCTGCAAGTTTCATTAAACGTTGAGCTTTTCTATACCCTTCAGGTCTTGGCATTCCAAAATTATGTTCTATTCTAGTAGAAGTATCATGGCCTTTTTCATGGCCTAATATTAATACGGATCTACCTTTAAATTTTCCAAATCCACCAGTGATTGCTTTATCGTTAGAGAATAGTCTATCTCCAGCAAGTGGAAAAAAATCTTCAATTAAATGTTCTATGTAATGTTTAGTTTTTGGTCTGTCTGGATGTCTTGCTATTAGAGTTCTTTGCCAAGGAGTAATATTGGAAAATATCTTTTGATAAGTTTTTATAATATCTTGTTCAACATTTGAAATTTCTTCTAATAAACTTTCAGATGGAGAATTTTCATTTAATAATTTCAATTCTAAGATTTTAGCATCCAAGGACTCAATAGGTTTCTCAAAATCAAGATATATACTCATTTAATAAATAGAGGACCTGTTAACTTAGTGTTTCAATCAATTTAGTTTGTTTAATTATCTGTTCAGCCTGTCTTACTGATGCAGCGTCAATTAATTTACCATTTAGAGTTGCTGCTCCTGCTCCTGATTCTTGAGCTTTTTTCATCGCTTCCAATATACCCTTAGCTTTGGCAACTTCACTCTCAGGTAAAGTAAAAACTTCATTTGCTAGATCTACCTGACTTGGGTGGATAGCCCATTTTCCTTCACAACCCAATATGGCGGTTCTTTTAGCGTGAGATATAAATCCATCAGGATCAGAAAAATCTCCAAATGGACCATCGATTATTCTTAACCCATGTGTTCTTCCTATTGTGGTCATCTTAGAAATTGGATAATGCCACATATCATTCCAATGAATATTTCTTTCTCCATTGATCTCTTCAGTTAAAATAGAATAGTCTGAGTTGGAACCTCCTATATTCGTTGTTCTCATTCTGACAGAAGCTGCATAATCAGCATAGCCAAAGTGTAAAGACTCAACTCTTTCACTTCCTGAAATTATACTATTGAGGTTAGTGATTCCCATGGAAGTTTCAACTATAAGTTCAAAACCAATTTTTTTCTTCCTACCAATTTTTTCCTCTACTTGTGTAACAAGCATATCAATAGCATAAACATCTTCTGGAACTCCAGCTTTAGGGATCATGATTAGATCAAGTCGTTCACCTGAATTTTCCATAACATCAATAACATCTCTATAACAATAATAAGTATCAAGACCATTAATTCTTATCGAAATAGTCTTTTTACCAAAATCAACTTCTTGCAAACCTTGTATAATATTCTTCTTTGCTTGTTCTTTGTCTTGAGGGGCTACAGCGTCTTCTAAATCTAGACAAATAATATCTGCATTACTTGAGGCAGCTTTTTTAAATAAATCTACTTTTGAACCAGGAACAAATAATTCAGAACGATTAAGTCTTGTTGTTTTAGACGGTATAGAAGTAAAGCTCATTTTTTTTAGATATCATTATAATTATTTATTATCAAGTTAATTAGAATAATGATCAACTAACTAACTCAAATCAACTTTTGATAATGGGTGATTGTCTTTTATAATCTCCTTTAGTCTCTCTTTTAATACATGCGTATATATTTGTGTGGTTGAGATATCTGAATGTCCAAGAATCTGCTGAAGAGACCTAAGATCCATACCATTTTCAAGTAAATGTGTAGCAAAAGCATGTCTTAATTTATGTGGGCTAATGCCATTAATTCCCAATTTTGCTTTCAAATTTAATTGATTTAATAATTGATTAAATCTCTGACGAGAAATATGTCCATCCGAAGATTGCTTTGAAGGAAAAAGCCATTTAGATTTGCCTGTATCAGAAATAAAATAATTCCTAGTCTTAAGATATTTATCTAACGTTTCTCTTGTTTGTTTACTTATTGGAACTAATCGCTCTTTATTACCTTTTCCAGTAATTAATAAAAAGTTTTTATCTTCATAGATAGACGAAAGTTTCATTTCTACCAACTCACTAACTCTAATTCCTGTTGCATATAAAACTTCAATCATTGTATACAAACGAATTCCTGTAATTGATTGGTCTTGTTTTGAGAATTCTAAAATCTTATCTACATGCTTGTTAGATAAAATAATTGGAAGTTTCTTTTTTTGTTTTGGAATTTCAAAATTACTTAATGGATTAATCTCTATTGTTTTTTCAGTAAATAAAAAATTAAAAAAATGGTTTAGAGAAGAAATTTTTCTTGTAATTGTAGATTTTTCATATCCTTTATTCTTAAAATTATTAATAAATTCTTTTATATCTTTATCTTTAATACCTATTATTTTAATATTTTTTTTTTCTATAAAATTAATGAACTGATTAAGATCATTTTTATAAGAGTATAAAGTGTTTTTAGATAAACCTTTTTCAGATGCTAAAACTTCCAGAAAATTTTCAACTAATAAATTATAATTCACAAAATTTAGATTGGGTTATGTGCAAGATACTCAAATACAAAGCTATCTAGATAAAAAGGATTTAGTTTATTTAATGATTCTAATATTAAAAATAAAGAATGCTGGTCAAGCATATCGGTATTATTATTACCATGAATTAAGGAAATCAAAAGAATCATTTCCCCTTTATTTTGTATAGGAATAGATTTTAGATATTCTGCTAACTTAATATTCGAAACTAAAGTAGAAATTTTATCTAATTCATTTTTGCTCTTCCAATATTCAGCTAATTTTAGATTATTCCTAAGTTCAGCATATTTAGCTATGACATTTTTTTTATTTTCTGATAACTCTTTGTTTGAAAGTAGTAAATTAATATCTTCTTTATTAAATCGGTTAGTATTTTCACTCAATGATAAATATAAACGAATTTTAGATTTAATTTCTTCTGTACCTTTTATAAAATTAAGATTTGAGAGCCATTTTTTACATTGATCAATGTCATCGTTTAATAAAAGTAATAAACAGACATGAGCTGCTTGATCTTTATACTCTTGTTTCGGAACAATTATTTTTATCTTATCATAAATTAAATTGGCTGAATTGATTAAAAGATTTGCATTTCCCATGTGTGTTACATATGCAGATAATAGGGGTATTAATTCTGACTGATTTGAAGTTTTTCTAATTTTATTATACAGCAAAGCTCTCTTTTCAAAATCAGACTCTAAATCACTAAAATCAAACTCTTCTTGTATTATATTTTCAGTTAAATGCTTTTCATACGTTTTCGCAAGAATACTTGATTCAATTATTCCTCTCGATAATAAATTTTCTGTTAAGGCAATTTTATTTAAATTAGAATTAATTTCTGATTTTACATAAAATAATTGTAATTCAATTTCAGATTCTGAATTAATATATTTTGAAAAATCAACTTTTTTATTATTTATTAAATTCAATTTATATAGATCTAAATTTGTAATTTTATCTAAATCTATTTCTATTTCATTTAAATATGAGTTAAGAATATAAATAAAGTCGTTGTCATATGAACCTTCCTCAATAATTAGTGAAATAATTAAATCAATAGCAGGCAAATTGTATGACATAGCATTACAAAATGCCCCGATTTTCAAACTAATATTTTTTTTAAAAATTTTATTCTGAGTATCTTTGTGACAAACAGCTTTATAGTCATTATTTAAAAGGTGTAAATTAATTATATTTTCAATTAAATTTTGATCCCACTCTTCGTCGTTAATTAATTCAGAGATTGCTAATATAGATTTATAGTCTCCGATAGATTTAAAGTAATCTAACTTGATCTGAAGAAAATTTTTTTCTGATTGTTCTACACCTATTGGAGGAGTTGCAACTGTTAATAAAGAAATCGATCTTAGATTTGATAATACATTATTATTAATTTCTTTTGGAAGATTTTTGATTAAGTAGTTAATATCGTTAAAATTTGAGGTTTTCCATATATCTGATGAAAATCCACCATTTAATTCATCATAAATTCCAATGGTATCATAAATTGAATAGCTAAAATCAGATTTTATAACACTTTCTGAACTATTAGATTCACTTTCCAGAACTTCTTCATCAAAAAATTCTTCTTCTAAATTTGAATTTTCGAGCTGGGGAATAGAATGATTGGTACTTTGTCCCCAAATTTCAAAAGGTTCTGCATCAAGTAATATTTCTTCAGCTGAGGCCTCATTAAAATTAAGTAAGAATAAGGTTATAACTATTAACTTAATTATGTATAATAGATTAACAAAAAAAATGTCACTTTTAAAAAGACTACTCATAAAATTTTCATTAAACAGATTATCCTAAAACTGTGAAATTTCATCACATTTAATAATGTCAAAAATAAGACTGTGTCATAAAGGTAATAATATTGTTCTGATAGGCCACATGGGGTCCGGAAAAACCTCTATAGGTAAGAATTTGTCTAAAAAGATAGGCTATAATTTCATTGATACTGATGAAGCAATCGAAAATTATACTAAAATAACAATCTCAGAATTCTTTGCCACAAAAGGTGAAAATGAATTTAGAAAATTAGAAAAAATAATCACTGAAAAATTACTTAGGACTAATAAAAAAACTGTTATAGCGCTAGGAGGAGGATCATTTGAAAATTACCAAATAAGAGCTCTTGTTCTAAAAGATAATTTCTCAATATGGTTGAAATGTAATCTAAAAACTCTTTCATATAGGTGCAATAATCGTAGTACTAGGCCATTACTAAAAGATAAAAATATAAGAAATGAAATTGGAAAACTGGACAAAATTAGAAAAAAAAATTATATGAAAAGTAATCTAACAATTGATGTATCTAAAAAAACTAAACCATTAATCATAAGAGAAATAATAGATAATTTTAGTAATGAATAAAAAAATTTTAAACGTCAAAACATCTCAGGGTCAGTATCCAATTATAATTGGTAACAATACTATTAAAGATATTGCTAAGTATTTAAAACCCATATTAAATAATGATAGAGTTTTTATTATTGCGAGTAAAAAAGTTATTAAAATTTATAAAAGAAAGTTATTAGAGAGTCTAAATAAAAATAATATTAAAACTATTCTAATAGTTATAAATGATAGTGAGAAAGAAAAAAACTTAAATACCATATCAAAGATTTCAAACATACTTTTAAATAAAGGAATTGATAGAAGTGATTTATTAGTTGCGTTTGGAGGAGGAGTTGTAGGCGACATTACAGGATTTGTTTCGAGTATAATCCTAAGAGGAATCAAATTTGTCCAAATTCCTACAACTTTACTAGCTCAAGTCGATTCATCTGTTGGTGGCAAAACAGGAGTAAATACTTCTCATGGAAAAAACTTAATAGGAACTTTCTTTCAACCGCAAATTGTAATTATTGATACTAATTTACTTTCTTCTTTACCAAAAAGAGAATTGTTATCTGGTTACGCAGAAATAATAAAATATGGCTTAATAATGGATCACACCTTCTTTAAATGGCTATTATTAAATGGAAAAAAAATTATAGACTTGAATAGAAAGTACTTGATTAAATCAATCTATCAAAGTTGTAAAAATAAGGCAAAGATCATAAGCAAAGACGAGAAAGAAAAAAATATAAGAGCTTTACTTAATTTAGGACATACTTTTGGCCATGCTATTGAGTCCATTAATAAATATAAAAAAAATATCAATCATGGAGAAGCTGTATCAATCGGAATTGTATTTGCAATAAAACTTTCTCAAGAATTAAATTTAATTGACAGCAAAACAGTTAATAATACTGTTAATCATCTAAAATATGTTGGGCTACCCACTTCATTACCTCCAGTATTTAAAAAAAATATATCTTTAAAACAATTTTTACTTGCAATGAGTAAAGATAAAAAAGTAAAAAAGGGAAAACTAAATCTTGTTTTGCTAAAAAAAATTGGTAAAGCATTCATTACAGATAAATTTCCAAAAGAAAAATTAAATAAGGTAATATTGTCACAGATAAAATAAATGTATTTTGAAATTATAGTTTTATTCATATCCATTATAATCTTATTAGTTCTATCTGCGTTCTTCTCAGGATCTGAAACTGCTCTAACAGCTAGTACTAGAAGTAGGCTTACTGGTCTTAGAATGAAAGGTAAGACTAAGGCTAAAGTTGCTATAGAATTACTCAACAAGAAGGAGTCTTTAATTGGAGCTATTTTGTTAGGGAATAATCTTGTTAATATTTTAGCATCCGCGTTAGCCACAAGTTTATTAATTAAATTATTTGGAAATACTGGTGTAGCGTACGCTGTAATTATTATGACTGCATTGATTGTTATATTTGCAGAAATTCTTCCAAAGAGTTACGCAATAGCTAATGCTGAGAAATTAGCCCTGCTTGTAAGCCCTATTCTAAAACCACTTGTATTTATTCTCGCCCCTATAACTTGGGTAATGGAAAAGATAGTATTTTCGTTATTAAATATAGTGGGAATAAAGCACGACAAAGACTCCAGATCAATATCAGTTGAAGACGAAATTAGAGGAACTGTTAATTTGCACCATAAAGAAGGACGTCTTTTTAAACTTGATAAGGATATGGTAACAGGAATTTTAGATCTTTCTGAAATAACGGTGGAAGACGTGATGGTGCATAGAAGTAATACATTTATGGTAAATATTGATGATGATCCAAAAAAAATAATCTACCAAGTCACTGATAGTCCTCATACAAGAATACCTGTATGGAAGGATAATAATGAAAATATTATTGGATTAATACATGCAAAAAATCTCTTGAAAATGCTTCATAAACAAAATGGTAAAGATATAGGTAGAGATGATATTAAAGATTCTTTAATCAAAACCTGGTTTGTGCCTGAAACAACCTCCCTCAAAGATCAATTGCAAATGCATCTTAGAAGAAAAATTAAGTTGGCAATGGTTGTTGATGAATATGGGGCTTTAAAAGGAATGATTAGTTTAGAGGATATAATTGAGGAAATAGTAGGAGATATAAGTGATGAACACGATATTGATCTATCAGATGTAGTTAGAGAAAAAGATGGCTCTTTAACAGTAAATGGTACTACGGAGATAAGAAATATAAATAGAAATTACGGCTGGGATCTTCCTGATGAAGAAGCAAACACAATTTCAGGTTTAATTATTAATGAGTCTAGATCATTTCCAAAAAAAGGTCAGGAATTTCAATTTTATGGATTCAAATTTGAAATTCTTGAAATTCATAAGAATACCATATCTAAAATCAGAATCTCATCACTTAATTAATTGGTATTCTTCTGGAGTATAAAGTTTTAATCTAATCGAATGAATATCACTAGAGATTTCGTCAGATAGTATTTTATGGACCATCCTCTCTCTATCAATTTTTGATAAACTACCAAATTTTTTAGATACAATAATCAGTTTAATATGTGATGTATCATTATTGTCTTCTAAATAATGATTTTTATGCTTATCAGAAAAATTAATAATCTTAAAAAAATCTGGCAAGAAATTTTTATTAATTTTTTCCGTTATTATTTTTTCAAGATTCATTTAATATAATTTTAACATATATTAAAAATTATGAATAATAGAAAGTGTAATGTTAAAGGCTGTGAAATGGAAGCGGAGTATAAAGCCCCGTCATCTCCTGATGAACTTAATAATTATATATGGTTCTGCTTTCAACACATAAAAGAATACAATAAAACATGGAATTTCTTTGCAAACATGTCAGCAGATGAAATAGAAGAATTTCTTGAAAATGACATTATAGGTCATAGAAAAACAAAAAAAATGGGAGTACATAACAAATATTTTGAAGATGTTTCAAAAATTTCCGATTCTATTTTCTCTGCATTCAATGGACTTGATAAATCAGAAATTAACCCTAATTTAATTAGCTCAAAATACTTAAATGCTTTGGCCGTCATTGGTATCGATAATCCAGATGTTACTCTTGATGAGATTAAAACAAAGTTTAAAAAGATTGTAAAAGAACTGCACCCTGATACAGTTGGTAAAAATAAAGATAATTCAGAAAAGTTAACCAGAGTACTTGAAGCATATAGAACACTAAAGGAATATCATGACAACTTTAAACACCCCTAGTCCATCAAAACCAGACATATCAATATCTGTTAATCAAGCATTTGGTCTTAACACAGATTTACATGTTGATGGTTTCTCTGAGAAAACAGAATATGTACCAGAGATTGATAGTAGTTACTGTTTTGATCATTCTACAACAATGGCTATTTTGTCTGGATTTAAATATAACAGAAGAGTAATGATACAAGGACTTCATGGAACTGGCAAATCAACTCACATTGAACAAGTAGCAGCTAGACTTAACTGGCCATGTGTTAGAGTAAACTTAGATAGTCATATAAGTAGAATTGACCTCATTGGAAAAGACGCAATTGTAGTCAAAGAGGGAAAGCAAATTACAGAATTCCAAGATGGTATTTTGCCTTGGTCACTTCAAAACCCTACAGCTCTAGTATTTGATGAATATGATGCAGGAAGACCTGATGTCATGTTTGTTATTCAACGAGTATTAGAATCAGAGGGTAAATTCACTCTTTTAGATAAAAATCGAGTTATCAAACCAAATCCTTACTTTAGATTATTTGCAACAACTAATACCGTAGGATTAGGTGATACTACTGGCCTCTATCATGGAACACAACAAATTAACCAAGGGCAGATGGATAGATGGAATATCGTCACAACACTAAACTACTTAGATATAATCCAAGAAAAAAAAATAATTCAATCAAAAGTTCCTTCTTTTAATTCAAAAGAAAAATCAGAAATTATTGATTTAATGATTAAGGTTGCTGATTTAACAAGACAAGGTCTTTCAAATGGAGATATTTCAACAGTTATGAGCCCGAGGACAGTATTAACTTGGGCTGAAAACTCTGAAATATTTGACTTCAACTATCCTCTAGCATTCAAACTCACTTTTCTTAATAAGTGTGACGAAAGTGAAAGACAAATAATCTCTGAATATTTTCAAAGATGTTTTGGGGAAGATCTTGAAAATTTATCTTCTGAAATAAATTTATCAAAGTGAATGAAGACTTCCTAGAAGAGATAAAAAAAGCAATATCCTCAACCGTAAAGGCCATTGCAGAAAATAAGGATCTTGAAGTTGTTTTCGAAGATAATCAATTTTCATCGGATAACAAAATAGTACTTCCAAAAATAGAAAATCAAGAGGATATAGATTCTCTATCTGAACTTCGTGGAAATGCTGACAACCAAGCTTTGATGCATAGATATCATAATAAAGATCTATTCAATAAACTTGCTCCAAATGGATCAAAAAATAAAGAAATTTATGAAACCTTAGAAAATACAAGAATTCAAATGATCGGGGGTAATTTAATGAGGGGTGTCAAGTTAAACTTGAATGCTTTGTATGAAAAAAAATGTAACGAAAAAGATTTAGAAAATATTTCAGACCAATCTGATATCAGTATTGAAAGCGGTATCGATCTTTATTTTAGAAGTCAAGTTAGCTCTGATCTTGTACCTAAAAATGCAGCTAAGGCTGTTAGATTATGGACAAAATGGTTACAGAAAAAAATTGGAAATCCTACGAAAGAATTAATTGAAAGTATCCATGACCAAAAACTTTTTGCTGAAAAAGTAAATCAAATAATTTCTGATTTAAATTATTACGATCAATCAAACAGCAATGAAAAAGATAAAGATGAAGAAAATACAAATAATATAGAAAATATTGAGAATGATGAAATTTCTGAGATGGAAAACCAAACTTCTTTTAGCGAAAGCGAGAATACTGAGTCTGAGGAGGAAGTAGGCTTTGAAGACAGTGAGGTTTCAATTGATCAAGAAAATAATGATGAAATGAGTGATTTTGATGAAGGTAATACGGAAAATACTACTCCTCAGTACAAATATGAGATTTCAAATGAACAGATACTAAATGACTACCTTATCTACTCTGAAGAATTTGATGAAATTATAACTGCTACACACATCTGTGAGGAAGAAGAGCTAAATAGATTAAGAAATTACTTAGATCAACAACTTAAATCATTCCAAACCATTATCTCTAGATTAGCCAATAGACTTCAGAGAAAATTATTAGCTAAACAAAATCGAAGCTGGGATTTTGACTTAGAAGAAGGACTACTGGATACATCAAGACTTACAAGAATAATTATGGATCCATATCACTCTCTTTCTTTTAAGAAGGAAAAAGATACAGACTTCAAAGATACTGTAGTATCTTTACTAATTGACAATTCAGGTTCAATGAGGGGTAGACCTATTACGGTTGCTGCTATGAGTGCTGACATACTCGCAAGAACATTAGAGAGATGTGGAGTAAAAGTAGAAATACTTGGTTTCACAACTAAGGCTTGGAAAGGTGGAAAGAGTAGAGAGAGTTGGATGCAAAATAATAAACCTCCCTCACCAGGAAGATTAAATGATCTAAGGCATATAATTTATAAGGCTGCAGATGAACCTTGGAGAAGAGCAAAGAAAAATTTAGGTCTAATGATGCGAGAAGGATTGCTGAAAGAAAATATTGATGGTGAAGCACTTCTATGGGCCCATAAAAGATTACAAAATAGATATGAGGCTAGAAAAATACTAATGGTTATTTCTGATGGTGCTCCTGTTGATGACAGTACATTATCTGTTAATTCAGGAAATTATTTAGAAAAACACCTGAGGGGTGTTATAGATTGGATAGAAACAAAATCTAATGTTCAGCTATTAGCTGTAGGCATAGGTCACGACGTAACTCGATATTACAATAGAGCTGTCACCATTATAGATGCTGAGCAATTAGCAGATGTTATGACTGAACAACTAGTTGACTTATTTGATGAAGACGAAAAGAAAATTAGGAAAACAATCAACTAGATTTTTCAATAACATTCTGAAGTGATTTTCTAATTCTTCTTGCTTTTAAAGACAAATTCTTACTTTTTGTTCGGGTCAAAAATTCATCAATTCCTCCAAATTTAGTTACTGTTCGAATAGAGGAGGCTGCAACATTAAACCTTAAATTTTTGTTTAATAATTCACTCTTAAAAGTAGCAGACTGCATATTTGGATTAAACTTTCGTCTAGTTTTATTGTTTGCTTTACTGACGTTGTTACCAAACTGTACTTTCTTACCTGATAAGTCACATACCTTTGACATAATGATGGATTGATAAAGCGTTAAATCAATATTGTCAATAGTTCAAAGATTATTTCATCAGCTTTTTCAATATAAGGTCTACAGTATTGTGCATCGTATCTTTACCTAATGAAACCCTCTTAATCATCTCTTCAAGCTGGTTATTTTCACTAATGCCAATTTCAACTTTATGCTGAATATGATTTCTTACTTCTTCTTTAATCCAGTAGGCTAATTGATCAGATCTTCTCTTTTCAAATACACCCGATCTCTTATTAGAAAATATAATTTCTTCAATTGTTTTAATCACTTCATCCATACCCGTCTGCTCTAGTGAGGAAACAAGTAATACTTTCTTGCTAGCTGATTCTTCGCTTGAAGATGTATAATGTAGAGCAGATTTATAATCTGCTGCAGTTTTTGAAGCCTGCAGCTTGAGATCACCGTCAGCTTTATTTACAATAAAAATATCTGCATATTCTGTGATACCTTTTTTTATGCCTTGCAATTCATCTCCAGATCCTGGTCCAACAATTAAAGAAAAAATATCTACTAGGTTTGTTGCCATTATCTCAGATTGACCTACTCCAACAGTTTCGATAAAAATAAAATCATAGCCAGCTGAATCTAAAATTATTGCCGCTTCTCTTGTTCCAAAAGAAACTCCCCCGAGTGAACCTCTTGAAGGTGTAGAACGAATAAAAGTATTTTCATTTTTTGAAATTTCACTCATTCTTGTTTTATCTCCAAGAATTGATCCTCCAGTTAATTGTGAAGATGGATCGATAGCCAAAATCCCTAATTTATAATCCTTCTTAACTAAATAACTTCCAAATGATTCTATAAAGGATGATTTTCCTACCCCTGGTGATCCAGAGAAACCAACTCTGACAGAGTGACCAGGATTTAATATTAATTTAGATACTAATTCTTTACTTTCTTCTTTATCATTATCTCTTGAAGACTCAACTAAAGTGATAGCCTTAGCGATGGCTGCTCTTTCACCTTTAAGAATTTTCTCAACTAAATTCATCAATAAATGTTCTGGTTAATTATATTTTTCAATAATTAATTCTATCACCTTTTCTGCAGATTCTATAATATTTGAACCTGGACCAAAAATAGCAGAGATATTATTATTATATAAAAATTCATAATCTTGCTCAGGAATAATTCCTCCAACGAATACAATTATTTTACTGCTTGAATCAATAGTTTTTAAGTTTTGCATCAACTCAGGTATTAAAGTTTTATGGCCTGCAGCAAGTGTAGAAACTCCAATTGCATGAACATCATTTTCAATAGCATCTTTAGCTACATCTTTGGGTGTCTGAAATAACGGCCCCATATCTACATCAAAACCTAAATCTGCAAAAGAAGTGGCTACAATTTTAGCTCCTCGGTCATGGCCGTCTTGTCCCATTTTGACTACCAAAACCCTTGGTCTTCTTCCATGTTTTTTTCCAAAGCCCTCGATTTTTTTAGAAACTTTTTTAAAATCTTCGTTCTTGTCAAAATGTTTACCATAAACTCCTGAAACACTCAAATTAGTTGCAAAATGTCTTCCGAAAACCTCCTCAAGAGCTTTTGAGACTTCACCAACAGTTGCCCTATGCTTAATTGCTTGAATAGAGAATTCTAATAAGTTTTTGTTTTCTCTTGCAGCATTGGTTAACTTTGAAAGAGACTCATTCACTAATTTTGAATCTCTCATATTCTTTACTTTATTAATTTTGTTTATTTGGTCTAACCTCACCTTATCATTATCTATTACTCGGACATCAACCTTAGGTTCATTCGGGTTCTTAAACTTATTTACTCCAACAACAATACGATCCCCACTATCAACTTTTGCTTGTTTTTTAGTAGCTGATTCTTCTATTTTTAGTTTTGGTATTCCTGCTTTAACAGCCTTAGTCATACCCCCCATAGTCTCAATCTCTTGAATAAGATCCCATGATTTTTTTGAAATTTCATCAGTTAGTTTTTCAATAAAGAATGATCCTGCTAAAGGATCAACTGTTTTAGTAACACCAGTTTCATTTTGTAAAATTAATTGCGTATTTCTTGCAATTCTTGCAGATTCATCGGTTGGTAAAGCTATTGCTTCATCAAAAGAGTTAGTATGAAGACTTTGTGTACCTCCCAAAATGGCTGATAAAGCTTCGTATGACGTCCTTACTATATTATTGTAGGGATCTTTCTCAGTTAATGATACGCCAGATGTTTGGCAATGAGTCCTCAGTGTAAGTGACTTATCATCTTTGGCTCCAAAATCTTTCATAATTTTAAACCACAAAGTTCTTGCAGCTCTTAGCTTTGCAATCTCCATAAAAAAGTCTGTACCAATTGCAAAGAAAAAAGATAACCTAGGAGCAAATTCATCTATATCTAGTCCTTTAGAAAGTGCTGCTCTTACATATTCCATTCCATCAGCAAGGGTATATGCAAGCTCTAGTACATTATCTGCACCAGCTTCTTGCATATGATATCCAGATATGGATATTGAATTAAATTTAGGCATCTCACGAGAAGTAAATTCAATTATGTCTGCAACAATTCTCATTGAAGGTTCAGGAGGATAGATATAAGTATTTCTGACCATAAATTCTTTTAAAATGTCATTTTGAATAGTTCCTGAAAGTAATTCTCTTCCTACATGTTGTTCCTCACCTGCTACAATAAAAGATGCTAAAATTGGAAGCACTGCACCATTCATAGTCATAGAAACTGACATTTTATCTAAAGGAATATCTTTAAATAATATTTTCATATCCTCAACAGTATCAATTGCTACTCCAGCTTTTCCAACATCACCTTTAACGAGTTCATCGTCAGAGTCATAACCTCTATGTGTTGGAAGATCAAAAGCTACTGAAAGGCCTTTCTGACCAGACTCTAAATTTTTTTTATAAAAAGTATTTGATTCCTCCGCAGTTGAAAAACCAGCATATTGACGAATAGTCCATGGCCTATTTGTGTACATTGAGGCTTTTGGACCCCTAGTAAAAGGACTACTTCCAGGTAAAGAATTAGGTTCTACAAAAGAAAGATTTTTAAGATCATCTTTGGTATATACAGGCTTAATATTAATTTCTTCATCAGTTGAAAAAAAGACTTCATCAGCATTAGAATTTTTTGTCTCTTTTTCGAAACTCTTTTTCCAAATACTTAATTTTTCTTTCTCTTTATATTTTTTTGTCATTAAAGAAACTTTCTAAATTCTGATTTAGTGATATATATATTCAAATAAAATTAAAAAAAATTAGAATATTAATAGAACATAAAATGTTGATGATTCGGGCATATTATC
>MDSV01096660.1_pt1 | contig 15445 bp, 14 predicted proteins | sample 810851 | NCBI WGS metagenome assembly MDSV01 (sample SAMN05326640, study PRJNA326480) | marine metagenome | isolation source: seawater | place: Atlantic Ocean: North East | collected 2012
TCCGAAAACCCTTTAAATTTTATTAAAAAGTCATCGTCAAAATAAACATCATCTTCCATAATTAAAACATTTTTGTAACCTTTATCAATACAATCGGACCAAGTTGATAAATGAGACAAAGAACAAGCAATCTGTTTGATATCAATATTGTGACCTAGTCCTTTACATGTACATTTCTCAATACAATAAAAATCATTATTTAAATAGGCCAGTTTTTTTTCATTTACAAATTCTTCAATTTTTAGATCTTTATTATTTACAGCATTAATAATTTCATAATCGAAATTATATTTTTGAGATAATTTTTGAATATTATCTTGTCTTTCTATCTCAGTTAATAAGCTTATTACGTAAATATGGTCAAAAACACTGTTCAGTCCAATCATAATTTAATGATAACTAATCAAGATATTGTTTTTTGTTAATTATTTTATTTTGAATCTAATATGTTTAACTTGAAAAATTAAACACTGTGTTTATATCATCTTCATAGATAACTTTATAATTGCTATCTATAATTTTTTCTCTTAAATTTATGGTGGACTTTATAAATTCTTTAAAATCTTGAAAATTTTCATTTTTATGAGGTAGTTCAACGATTAACAATTTAGGCCTCCAAAATTCTAAATCAAAACTATTTATTACTTCTTTTTCATAACCTTCAGTATCAACAACAAGAAGATCAAATCCCGGATTTATTTTCTTTTTTATTAATACATTCTCTAATCTTCTTTGTTTACAAATCTGTGTGTCAGTGAACTTTACATGCTTAGAGAATTGACTCTTTTCATAAAAATTTTTTTGCGACTCTAGAATAGTTGATAAACCTTGCGCAATAAATATCTCAACATCTTTTTCTTCTTCTCCAATAGCCAGATTAAGTACTTCAATTTTGCTATTTTTTTTATGTCTTTCAACACATTTTAAATAAAACTCATTTACTGGCTCAATGTAAAGACCTTTCCAACCTAAATCAGCAAGAAAGCATGTATTTGACCATCTATCACCATCGTATGCACCAACTTCAACAAAGATGCCATCTTTTTTAAATCCAAATTTACTTTTGTAAATGTTGTTTAAATCAGTTATTTGGCAATCAGGCTTAACTTTGTATTTTGTATTAAAAGTACTAAACATTGAATTAATAATAAACATATAAAAAATTAAATAGATTTATTAAATCAATTATGATTTGTAATTGATAATTAGAATCACTATAAAATGAAAATTATTCAAAAATTAAAAAATAATTTAACGTTGGTATTTTTTTTACCAATCATATTAAATTTTCTAATTAATCTTTTGAGAAATGAGATAGTAATTATTTATTCTTTCGAAAACTTTGTAAGGCTTACTAGCTTTTTACTTTCTTCAATATTTTTTGTTAGATTAAGTATATTTATAAAAAAGATTTTAAATATTTCATCAAACTCTTTGGCAATAACTTATTTTTTAACTAGTTATTATTTATTTGATTTACTTTTTTTATTTTTAACACAAAATTTTTCATCAAGATTAACCTTCTATTTTGTTTCTGTGTTTTGGATATTTTTGTTGGCATCTCGATTATCTAAAGCTGAAGTTTTCCAATTATTTATAACTTATTTTGTAATGAGGCTTTATCATTTTTTTAACTTTAGACATTTAAGTAATAATCCTAATTATTTAGATTTAAATACCGATGTAGAGGTTCAATGGCTTCCTTTAGCAAAAATGATTTATGAGAATAATTATTTCTACGGATTAGAAAATAATTTAATTGAAGGGCAAAGCTTATTTTTAACATATCTTCAGGGTTTAATTATGAGGATAAATTTTGATGTTAATACTTTTCAGTTTATTCAAACAAATTCATACTTACTATTAACTTTAAGTTTTCTATTTATATTTGATCTAGAGATTAATAACAAAAATAAGATCATATCTATTGTTACTTTAGCCACGTTATTAATGAATAATGATTGGTTATATTATCTTTTGATTAATTCACTCATGCTTGAAGGGCTATTAAATTTTTTAGTTGCAACTTATTTTATAAATTTAAAAAATAATTTAAAAGTTAAGTCAGTAGATTCAAAACTATTCTTTTTCTTTTTTGGTACGTTGGCATTAACTAAACAGTTCATATCTTTATCTTTTCTAATACTTCTAGTAGTATTTTTAATTTTTATAAAACAAAGAATGGTGACTTTAATTGGTTTAGTTCCTTACTTTTTAGATTCGATATATAAATATATTTATTTACAAAACTCTAATTTTGTTACTTATACAAGTGATTTAAGTTACACTGACTTGATTCTTGATTTTATACTCATAAGAGATCTTGAGTTCACAAATGTTATAAAAATAATTAAAAATTTTTATATTGATAAACCCCTTTCATTACTGTTTATGTATTTTTTTCTTGTACTTTTTTATACTATTTTAAAATTGAGAAATTTAGACAAATATCAGACTATATCGGTATGTTTTATAATTTTAAACATTTTATTCGTTTTTCTTTTGTATCTGAGTTATTGGAAAAATATAGAAATAAATTCGTCATATAGATACATTGTAAATATTTTTTACTTAGTGTATGTATTTATTGTTTCAAGTTTTGATAGTTTTGAAAAAATTAAATAATTTGGAGTATTTAAATATTTTGATGAATATTTGTATACCATCAACTAATTTTATTTTTTTCCCTTCTTCATAAGTTCTACCGGAATACTTAATTGGTACCTCTTGTATATTTTTTTTTGTTCTCAGAAATTTTGATAAAACTTCAACTTCTATACCAAAACCCTTTTCTTTAATATTTAAACTTTTCAAGATATCTGAATTGACTAGCCAGTAACAACTGGCAATATCTGAGACTAAAGTAAAATTTAAAATTGAAAATAAATATGTAAAGTATTTGTTTGCGTAATAGGTCACCTTGTATCTGTTATATCTTTTTTGTCCATCAAGTGTTCTTGATCCCAATATTAAGTTTTGTGGATTTTTTTCTACTAACTTAAACATTAATATTATGTCGTCGGGAAAATACTCCAAATCTGCGTCGTGAACAATGGCATGAGTCGATTTTATAAGAGGCAATGCCAAACGAATTGCATTACCTTTGCCGCTGTTTTTTGTTAAAGCTAAAACATCGATATTATCATGAAGCAGTTCTAATTTCTTAGCAATCTTTAAACTCATATCATTTGAAAAATCATCTACAAGTATTATTTGATTACAAATATTTATATTTAATAGTCTATTAATTGATTCTTCGAGATATTTTTCCTCATTAAAAAATGGAACAATTGCTGTTAAAGTTAAATTTTTAGCTTTCATTCTTTATTTTTTTATAAAAAGTTTTTAAGTCATTTTTAAATGTTTTTAAAACATATTTCACTTTCTCATTTAAAGAAAATGACTTAAAAAATGTGTATTCTTTTGGAGATTCAATATTCCACTTTGTTGAGATGGCTAATTTATCAAAGTTTTGATTGAAATAGATATGTTCAGAAAACATGTCCTCATTATTTACATTTGTTAAATATTTACTCTTTTCCAATAGTTCTCTACTTACTTTATACATACCAATACCTCCAAAAGCACTCTCAACACTAATAAATTCTTGTTTGAATTTTTTTATGTGTTTTTGCTTTCTAAAAATTAAGAAATAATTAATTAAAAATGAAAAAAATATTATCTTATTTTTAATTTTTTTTGATGTATAAATATTGTTATTTTTTACCCAGCCTTGTTTTCTGAGTGCAAATATATCGTAATAATATGGAATAGAATACGGAAATAAACAATCACTATCACTTTCAATAAATGACTTAAATATGTTTTTTAAGGCATCAAAGCTTGTCAAGCTAAATAAATCAAGGTCCATATCCATAGGTACAAATATAGAATCCTGATTCATTTCTTTTTTAATGAAATTTAAACCTTCATTTCGACTTAATGCAAGACGCTTGATTCTAGATCTATATTTCTCTTCTAATTTATCAACTTCAATAAACTTTTCAATTTTATTTTCCTCTTCTAATTTTTTACAATATTGTTTAGTGCCATCAACTGAATCAGAATCAACTATACAAATTTTTATATTCAAGTTCGTCATCTCTTTAAATTTGATTAAATAATCCAAATTATTCTTCAAACTTTTATAGCAATTTTTTGACATGCCAATTAAAAAAATAGGTAGAAACATAATCTATAAATCAATGTTAGCCTAAAGAAAGTATTTAAAATTTATCAAAAAAAATAATAGAATTAAGGTTAATAATATAAAAAGATATGAAAAAAATACTCTTATTGAATACAAAATATAGAGAATTCGGCGGTGAAGATTCAAACATTTTGGATGAAAAGGTTCTCTTATCAAAAAATTATGATGTGGAGTATTTAGAGTACGATAACTCTGATAAATTACAACTTGTAGATTACATTTCTTTTTTTACTAACAAAAATATACAATCCAACAGAAAATTAATAGATAAAATAAAATCATTCAATCCAGATATCGTTTATGTGCACAATACATGGTTCAAAGCAAATTTAGGAATTTTTAAAATTCTGAAAGATTTAAACGTTGAAACGGTTTTAAAAATTCATAATTTTAGATTTAGCTGTACAGACTCATATAGTTCAAAATCTCATTTAGATAATGGTAAATACTGCCATAAATGTGGGTTTGTCAGTAAAAACTTTTTTAATAAATACTATGAATCCTCATACTTAAAATCATTTTTTCTAATTAGATATGGGAAAAGGTATAAAAAAATATTACAAAATTTTGATTTCAAAATCTTAGTTATGACTAATTTTCAAAAAAAATATTTAATTGAAAGTGGTTTAAACCCAAACAAAATATTTTTATACGAGAATCCAATAAACAATATTCAAATGACAAATAATGTTTACAATGAAAATTCTGATTATATTGTTTATGCGGGGAGAATCTCTAATGCAAAAGGAGTTAAAGAATTAATTACTTCCTGGAAGAATTCAAATATTCAAAACTTGAACTTAAAAATTATTGGACAAGGTGAAAATTTAGAGAAATTGATTGAAAGTCACAAAAATGACAATATTGAATTTTTAGGTAAATTAGACAACAAAGAAGCAAAGAAAGTTATACAAAATTCAAGAGCTGTAGTGACGGCAACAAAAATGTACGAGGGACAGCCAAGATTATTATGTGAAGCTTCATCAATGGGGATACCATCGATATTTCCTAATTTTGGAGGTATGGTTGAATTCTTTCCAAAAGATTATCAACTTAAATTTGATCAATACAATTATTCAGACCTTGAAAAAAAATTAAATATGCTCAATAATTTAAATCTATTCAAAGAACTTAGCAAAGAAGTAAAAAAGTATATTGATATAAAATTATCGGATGAAATTTTATTTAGTAAATTTAAAGCATTGCAATTAAATGAATAATAATAATTTTCCACTAGTTTCAGTTCTGCTTTCAACATTCAACAATTCGCAATCTATCAATGACTCAGTAAATAGTATTTTGAACCAGACATATAAAAATATAGAATTACTAATAATTGATGACGCTAGTACAGATAGTACATGGGAAAAATTAGTTAGGTTTAGTGATCCTAGAATAAAACTATTTAAAAATAAAGACAATATTGGATTAACAAAGTCATTAAATAGATTAATTTCTAATTCAAACGGCCAATATATTGCAAGGCAAGATGGTGATGATATTTCCTTTCCACATAGATTAGAAAAACAAATAAATATTTTATCTAATAGTTTTTATCAAGTATGTACATCTCGTGCACAGATTAAAGATAACAACTCCCTTATTCCTGGTCTTAGTTTCTATTTTCCTTATAAATTAATATTCAAATTTAAAAACCCATTTATTCATGGAACAATGGTGATCGAAAAAAATTGTTTAGATGATTTGAAAGGTTATGATGAAAACTTCTACTATGCCCAAGATTATAAGTTATTTTCTGATCTTATTAAAAGCAAAGTTTCTATTTATCAAATAAAAGAGCCCCTATATATTTTGAATATGAAAAATAATATATCCTCTGATAACTTAAACAAACAAAATTATTTTGCTAGTTGCGTTCGTAAGAATATTTTACCTAATCTTTAGGCTTTCTTTCGATACATCTTATGATCAAGTCTTCTAACATCATTGTTGCTTCCCAGCCCAATTCATTTTTAATTTGTGAAGGGTCTGAAACAATTATTTTTGGATTATTCTTGCGATTAAGATTCATATCAACATCGACATAATCTTTATAATTTAAATTAAAATATTGAAAAATAATTTTTACTACGCTTTCTATAGTCCTTCCTGAACCAGAACCAATGACATAACTATAATGCTTTCCATTTTCGCTAATTTTTATCATTGCATCAGCAACATCTCCTGCAAATGACCAGTCTCTCACAAGATCCAAGCTTCCAACAGAAAATTTATTTGTATTATTTTTTAAAATGTTTTCAGCTTTGTTAATTAAATTCATAATCAAATATTCAGGAAGTCTAAATTCTGATTCATGATTAAACATTATCCCAGAATAAATATTCAAATTGTGCAGTTTGGAAAGTTCAATAGCCTTCAGATGATTTTCAATTTTTGCTTCAGCATATGGAGTAAGGGCTTTTAATTCTGAATTTTCATTAAATACTCCATCATCTGTAGCTTTAAACATTTCAGAAGAAGATGCTTGAAAAATTGTTGAGTTTAAAGAATTTGAAATGACGGATTCTGTAATGTTATTAAATATTTTTACTATTTGGAAATAAGAATTTCTATTGTCATTTATTGATTTATAAACTGAACTTGGGCCTGTCAAATTAAAAATTTTGTTTGGCTTAATATCGTTAATTAATGAACTAACCAGATGAATATTTAATAAGTCAACTTCGATTAATTTTACTTTTTCAAACGATTCATTAGAAATTGATGACAATTGTTTATAAAAAAGTTTTGTAGAGCTATTTCTACTTGTTCCATAGATACTTACATTTTTATTTTTTAAAAGATTTGATGTTAAAAATAAACCATCTTGTCCAGTTATACCTGTTATTAAAATTTTTTGCATACTTTTAACTACTTTAAGTTAATATTATTAGTTTTGAAGTAATAAATTAATATATATATTTTATGAAAATTTATCTAAGTAGAATTAATGAGTCCTGGATCATTGACAGGATAAGAAAAGAATGGCTAGAAAATAATCCAAGCCTTTCTACAAAATTTATTTATAGGTCTGACATTATTTGGATTATTTCTCCTTGGTTGTGGAAAAATCTACCAAAAAGACAATTAGCCAAAAAAAAAGTAATATGCTCTCACTATCATTTTGATTTTGATATTTTTGATAAGAAAGATTTTTATGAACTTGATGAATATGTTGATGAGTATCACGTAATTAGTAATAAAACTTTGGATCAATTAAAGACACTAACAAATAAAAAAATTACTTCAATACCATTTTGGATCGACCAAAAAAAATTTTATGAGATAAACAATAAAGATCGACTGAGGCAAGAATTTGGCTTTGTTGAAAAAGATTATTTAGTTGGTAGTTTTCAAAGAGATACAGAAGGGAGCGATAATATTTCTCCAAAACTAATTAAGGGTCCCGATATATTTGTTGAGAAAGTTAAAGAGTTAAAACTAAAAAATGAAAATTTAATGGTTGTTTTAGCTGGAAAAAGAAGAAATTATATTATTAAGGAATTAAAAAAATTAAACATTTCTTATAAGTATTTTGAAATGGTTAATGCTGAGGCATTAAATAAGCTCTACAATATATTAGATCTATACCTGGTAACTTCGAGAATCGAAGGTGGACCTCAAGCTATATTAGAATGTGCAATTACAAAAACACCTATTTTATCAACTAATGTTGGCGTTGCTGGAGAAATACTTCATTCAGAATCACTATATGAACCAAAAAATTTTTACAAAGCAAAGACAAATGTAGAACATGCTTACAATAATGCCTTAAGATACAAACTGCCCGAAGGTATGAACTTATTTAAAGACATGATTTTTAAATTTTATGAAAATTAGTATTGGGTCAAAAATTGTACAAGGGCCATGGGGTGGTGGAAATTTATTTGCCATAAATTTATCTAATTACCTAAAGGATAATGGTCATGAAGTATTTTATGATCTATCAGATCCAAATCTTGATTTGATATTATTAACTGATCCAAGGAGTAGATCAGAGTCATCATCAACATTTAATCATATTGAAATCGAGAAATATAAAGCTCTCATAAATCCAAATGTTGCTGTAGTTCAAAGAATAAATGAATGTGATGAAAGAAAAAATACAGAGAACATTAATAGTTTTTATTTGAATGCTAGCAATGTTGCAGACCATGTTGTATTTGTTAGTTCATGGTTAAAAAATATATATGTGAATATAGGAATGAAAGAAAAGAAAACATCAGTAATTCTTGCTGGAGCTAATAAGAAAATATTTAATTTAGAAAACAATGAAATCTGGGATGGCACTCTACCTATTAAAATTGTTACACATCATTGGAGTTCACATAAAAATAAATGATTCGATGTATATAAATATATTGATGAAATGACTAATAATGAAAAATGGAAAAATAAAATTTTATTTACGTACATAGGAAATTTTAATAATGATTATGAATTTCATAATACGAACATTGTTAAACCTCTAGCTGGAAAATCATTATCTGATGAATTGAAAAAACATCATGTCTATGTTACAGCCTCAATTAATGAACCTTCAGGTAATCATCATATTGAAGCTGCCCAATGTGGATTACCTATTCTTTACACGGAAAGTGGTGGAATACCAGAATATTGCAATGGGTTTGGCCTTCCATTTAATGAAGATTTTGAGGAAAAGCTTTCTGAAATGATGTTAAATTATGATTTGTATTTACAAAAATTAAGAAAGTATCCATTTAACTCAGACAAAATGTGTGAAGAGTTTCATGAACTATTTGAAAAATTAATTTTTGAAAAACAAAAAACAAAAGTCTTGTTTAAAAAAGGAATTAAAGGGAGAATTCTTTTAATGAGAAATAAGACAGTTAATAAGATTAGAACAAATTTTTTTACGTATATACAAAACTTTTTAAGTTCTATGTTTAGAAAGTAAAAGATGAATAATTTAAAATTTGCTACGTCATCAATTGAGTCATCAAGGGAGTATTTAAAAACACTAAATAAGAATGATTATAAAAACTTTTATCCAGCAAATAGTGGTTTAACAAAAGATGGAAAGTCACTACGTCTTGGATTGAGCACTTATGGCTTAAAATTATATTTTATGTTGGGAGAGTGGCAGCAATTATCAGAATCAAACAAAAAAGAATGGATTGATTTTATTAATTCTTTTAAAAAAAACTATAAAAATTTTCCAACAAATTCTTTTATTGACGACACTCTGTATAACCACTACACAAAACTTTCAATTCTTAATTCATCAAAAGATATAATTAAGTCAACCATCAATAAATTTACTAATCAAAATTATGATACGAATAAAACTAAATTCCAAAAAGCTGTTAATGCAGATACAAAACAAGCTATTGCAACATTATTTGAAGTTGGTTATATCAGTCCAGATCCATTTATGCCCAAATTTAATTCCCCTAAACGAATAGAAGAGTATTTAAATTCTTTAAATTGGGAAACACCTTGGACTTCAGGTGCACAGTTCGCATCTTATTGTGTTTATTCTAAAATCAATTCGAATATTTATCATGAGATCCTTGATAATTTTATTAATAAAATTGTAAGCAAAGAAACAGGATCCTATTATTCAAATACACCATCTCACTCCAGAGAAATAATCAATGGGGCAATGAAAGTTCTAACTGGTTTGGATTGGATTGATTCTAAAATTCACTATCCTGAAAAACTTATAGACTATTGCATTTCAAATAAGCCTGTAATGGAAGGTTGTGATATTGTCGATTATATTTATGTTCTATATAGATGTTGCAAAGAAACTGAATATAAAAAAGAGGAGATTGTTAAGATTTTCGATGAATCAATTGATGATATCAAATCTTTATTTCACGAGAAAGATGGTGGTTTTTCTTATTTTAAAAATAAGTCACAAACTCATTATTACGGTATAAACATAACTCAAGGTAATGACACAGCGGATATACATGGAACATTGCTTTGCGTTTGGGCTTTAATGATGATATTAGATACAACTAATAATTTGGATACAAAATTTAATTTAATTAAACCATGAGTAACCGTACAGATTTAGAAAATAAACTTTTAAGGTATTTAAATAATATTTTTTTGATTTATTTCTTTTTATCATTTCTTTTCTCTCGTTCATTTATCGGCGTCTATGTATTTGGTTTTAGAATTGGAGAAATTTTTATAGGAATAACACTTACAATTTTTGTATATTTATTATTTTTTAATTCAGAAATTTTTAAACCTGCAATTTTTAACAAAAGTTATAAATTAATATTGTTTTTATTATTTTTATATTTTTTAATCTTATCTACACTAAGCAATTCAAATTTTCTTTCTACCTATACATATAAAGTAAGTACTTATATTTGGACCCTATCTTTAATTTTTATGGGCGTAATATCAAAAAATTTTCAAATTACTAAGTTCCAGCTTTATATAATTGAAATAGGTTTACTTTTTGTATTTCTAGTATCAATTTATGACGTTCCATCCGAAGTATCAGAATTTATACTTACAATATCTGACAAATACGAGCCTCATAAAGGATCAGATCTAGGATTATTTTTTATAATTTCGAACTTGTTAATTAATCGATACGGAAAGTACAAAACTTATACCTTACACTTTTTTATATTAAATCTTGGTTTTTTTCTACCATTAATTTTGTACAGAAGCAGGGGAGCATTTATTGGTGTATTTGTTTTTTGTATATTTGAACTATACAAATATTACAAAAATAAAAATTTATTCTTATTGAAAAATATACCTATTTTTATATTATTTATATTTATTTCAACATATTCTACAATTGTTTCACAAACTAAAGATTTTCCAGAAGAGATTTCTGCCGAAGTAATCTCGAATTCATATTCCTCGCTAAGTGAGTACAGGTTGCAACACTATCAGGAAGATTACCCAATTTTATACATTGAGAATAACAGAATTTATTCTGGAGATGGAAATTTAAACTGGAGGTTATGGATGTGGCAAGATCAAATTGCTCACATGAGAGAAACGAATATATTTTTTCAAGGTACAGGTTATAAAGATAAGCTTTACGTTTTCAGCATCGACAACACCGGTTATGGCAATGATCGAAAAGGATTAGATGAAACCAATGAAAATTTACATAACTTCTTTCTTCAAGTTTTAAGCAGGGGGGGAGTAATCCATTTTCTTCTAATTACATATTTTTTATTTTCATTGATTAATTTATATATTAAAAAAACAAAAAAATTAGACATTTTATTTTTTATGTTACCCCTACTATGGATTTCATCTTTTGATAGTTCAATGGAAAATGCTCATTTTCCATTAATTTTTTATTATTTTTTAGGAAATATATATTTCAAGGAAATTTAAATTAATACTTTAAACAAGTATACAATCATCATTGATGAAAAAAGCATTTTTAACTGGGGTTACCGGACAAGATGGGTACTATCTTAGTAAATTATTATTAGAAAAAGATTATGAAGTTCATGGAACAATAAGAAGGTCTTCCTCATTTAATACTTCAAGAATTGATGCCTTAATATCAGATTATAAAGAAACAGGAAAATTTAATCTCTATTACTCTGACCTTCTTGATTCATCATCAATTAATTCTCTAATACAGAAAATAAACCCTGAAGAGGTATATAACTTAGCAGCTCAATCTCATGTTGCGGTATCTTTTAAAAATCCACATTTCTCAACTTCAACTAGCACTTCAGGTTCAGTTACATTATTAGACGCTGTTAAAAATTTAGATAATAATGTAAAATATTATCAGGCTTCATCTTCTGAAATGTTTGGAGGCATAAATGATGAACCTTTGAGTGAAGAATCTTTATTTATACCGAAAAGTCCGTATGCAGCAGGAAAATTGTTTGCCCATAATATGACTCGTATTTATAGAGAGTCTTATGACATGTTTTGTGCAAATGGAATTCTATTTAACCATGAATCACCACTTAGAGGAGAAACTTTTGTAACAAGAAAGATATCTAGAGCAGTTGCAAGAATTTATCACAATATACAAAATAAATTAACTTTAGGAAATTTAGACGCGGTAAGAGACTGGGGTTTTGCTGGAGATTATGTATTAGCAATGTGGATGATGCTGCAACATGACAAGCCAGATGATTGGGTGATTGCCACTGGGGAAGCTTACAGTGTTAAAGACTTTGCCAAGGAAGCTTTTAAGGTTGTCGATCTTAATTGGGAAGAGTATGTATTTACCGATAAAAAATATGAAAGACCTAATGAAGTAAATTATTTGTTAGGAGATCCTACAAAAGCAAATAAAGAATTAGGATGGAAACCTGAAACCTCATTTAAAGATCTTGTAAAAATGATGGTAGAAAGTGATCTTAAATTAGCTGAAAGAGAAAAAGTTTTAATTGAAAGTAATCTTTTAAAACCAACTTGGGAAAACTCAACTTACTAATAATTATTTTTAAACCACTCGTAAGAAATTTGAAGCCCAGTTTCTAAATTCGTTTTTGGCTTCCAGCCATAATTTTTAATAAGTGTACTGTCTAAAAGTTTTCTAGGATTCCCATCAGGTTTTGAAGAGTCAAACCTTAGCTCTCCATTAAAGTTTATAGTTTTTTTAATTCTTTGAGCCAATTCAAATATTGTTACTTCATCTCCACTCCCAATATTTATTAGATTTTCTTCAACATTATTTTCAAGTATGAAAATAATTGCTAGTGCAAGATCATCAACAAAAAGAAACTCTCTGAGAGGTTTTCCTGTTCCCCAAATCAAAAACTCCTCTTGAGAATTATCCTTTGCATTACTCATTCTTCTAATTAATCCTGGTATTACATGACTTGATTCTTCTGAAAAATTATCATTTGGTCCATACAGGTTTGTCGGCATTAGATTTATAACTTTGTGTCCATATTCAATATTTAGTGAATTACCCAACTCTATTGCAGTTAGTTTAGCCATCGCATATGGTGAATTAGTGGGCTCGAGTCTACCAGTCATGAAACTTTCTTCGGTAATAGGGTTTTTTGCATTAAGAGGATATATACAACTACTTCCTAGGTTAATTATCTTTATTTTATTGTTCGGTATACAAGCTTCTAAAATATTGGTATTGATTTTGATATTTTCTATTAAAAATTCTGTTCTTTGAGTATTATTAGCAAAAATTCCTCCAACTTTTGCAGCTGCATTAATTATTATGTCCGGATTTAAATCTTGTATTGTATTTTTTGTTTCCTCATAATCAAATAAGTTTGTATCTTTTCTTGTTGAGTAAGTTATTCGATCAAACAACTCATTTCCATCAAATACTCTTCTTATAGAATTACCTACTAATCCGTTGCTTCCAAAAACTAATATATTCATAAAATTCTTATCATTTCAAATATAACTTTTTTCTAATTTATGTGCGCTGTAAAAAAAGAAAAGATAATTAACAAAACTAGGAAAATATAAGAGTGAATCACTTTTAATTAGATTTAATAATGCAAAAATTGCTAAATATATAAATATGCTATTTGAATTTCTAATTTTTAATATTGATACTTTAAAAATAAATAAGATCAAAATTATCAAATTAATTATTCCTATAAATAGATATAAACTCAATATTCCTGAATGTGGGAGAAGAAAGCTATATGTTGGGTTTATATTAATGTCGCCATAAAGTTGACCAAAGTTTGAGATTCCACTTCCAAACAAAACTTCTTGAAATTCAGGATTATGCCGAGCAAAAAATATTCCCCATAACTCAGAACGATTAATATAAAAACCAAAAATACTAAATAACGAAAGTAAAAAATACCAAAAAGACTTTGATTCTTTAAGTTCGAGGAAATAATTAATCGATGATGAATATGTCCCCTCATCCAAAGAGTAATAAATCGCATCATTTAATAAACTATCACCAAGGTAGTCAAGTGAATAGGTTAAGTTATTGAGTCCAATTAAGATTATTGTAAAAATTAAAAATATGAAAAAAATTAAAATTTTTGTATATTGTTGAAAATTATTTTTAAAAATCAATATAGTTATACAAATAAATAAAGATACTAAGGCTGCACGATTATTTGAAGCCAATAAACCAACCACTGCTACAGGTAAAAAGACCAAAGATAATTTATCAAATTCTATTTTTTTATTTATCCACAAATAAATATAAATAAATAATCCAAAAGCAAAGAATTCCCCAATTGTTTCTGCACTGGGAAATTGACCTCTCCATGCTAACCTCTCTCCCCACTCGTTTGAACCAAAAATAGTAGATCTGTTGATTCCGTATTTATTTAGTCCAAAAAAATAATAGTTTAAGAAATTTAAAAAAGGCATTCCAGAACCAATAAACCCGAAAATAAAAACTAAAAACGAGGTATAGAAAAAGTTATTTAAATAATTTTTAAGCTTAAATTTATCTTGTAATTCAAATATATAAACTAATCCATTTATCAAAATAATAAAAAATAAGGAGTAACTAAATACACCGTAGCTTGTAAAAATAGAACTCGAAAATCCTCTTATTTTATCAGGATCGACAAAAAATTCTTTATTGTATGAATTATTTGCCCATAGAAATAAAAGAAATAAAAGATAGTATCCATTAATCCATATTTTTTTATTAATCAATATTCTTTTTGTGCCAAAAACTAGAGCACCAATTGTAAAAAAGTTGAAGTTAAAACCACTATATACTCCAATAACTAAAAATAAATAAGGAAAATAGTTTGAAAGCACATCAATTCTTGTATATAAAATGTAGTAACTTATTATGACAATAAAAAATATCGTTAAAAATAATTGTGTAAAGTGTTGAAAGTCATTGTAATCATGAAAATATAAACTTTTTAGATATAACCTTTCTTCTTCATAAATCATCGAGATAATTATTAAAGGTACGGTCAGCATTGACAAAAGTAGCTTAGTAGAGAACTTGATATCCCTTTTTTTTCTTATAAATGAAATTATTGTGAACCAAATTATTGATTGTAAAACTAAATTAATATTGGAGCTAGTTCCAATTGATATAAAAAAAACATGATTGATTTGATCAATACCGGTGATCGTTCCAAAACATTTCATTGATGAGTAGTTATTAAATCTTATTTTGTAGTGGTCTTGATAAACTACATTTGGATTTTTTATCAAAAAATCAATTAACGAGATTTCACACGTATTTATTTCATAAAACCGTAAATCAGATGTAATTTTCTCAGGAGAAACATCTGCGCCAAACCCCATCAACATCCATGGTATAAAACTTAAAAAAAACAATAA
>MDSV01209934.1_pt1 | contig 15438 bp, 16 predicted proteins | sample 810851 | NCBI WGS metagenome assembly MDSV01 (sample SAMN05326640, study PRJNA326480) | marine metagenome | isolation source: seawater | place: Atlantic Ocean: North East | collected 2012
CTATAATCAATATTTAAGTCAATTTAACCTAGGCTCACTATTTTTTGGTAATGGATTTGGAGCTAGTTATCAACCTAATGAATTTATGAGATTTTTTGTGAAAGATTATTCTTCACAAGGTGCTATTTATGAAAATTTAAGAAGGCACATAATCCATTTTGGACCTGTGAGATTCTTTTTTAGATATGGATTAATTGGACTGTCACTAATTATATACATTTTTTACAAAAATATCTTAATGTTATATAAGATTTTTAAAAACAATTCTTTTGGTGTCGACTTATTTTTTTCATTAACACTTTTTTTATATCTCTTGAGATTTTTTTTACAGCCAATTTTTAATGATATAATGATTTTACTTTGTCTGACTGGATTTTTTATTTTTATTAAAAAGCAAAATGTTAAGGTTAAAAGTGCTTAGAAATTTTACATCTTTGTTTTTTAGATTTTCAGGAACATTGATTCAGTTTCTTTGTGGAATAATGATCGCGAGATTTTCAAATAATGAAATTACTGCATATTATTTTTTAATTTTATCTTCAGTATGGATTTCTGTTTATGCTTTATCAATAGGTTTCCCCAACCATATCTTTATTGTTACCTCTGAGTCTAAAGATAATAGTAATCAATTTGATATTCTTAAAAAGTATATTCTTTTCTATTCGAAGCTAATTACGCCAATCATTTCAATTTTTTTAATTTCAATTTATTGTCTTAGTTTTGTATTCAATATAGATACTCAAACATACTTTTTGGTATTTTTATCATCATACTTACTAGCAATCAATAGATTTTGTTGTGAAGTTTTAAAAGGATCAAATAACGAAACCTTTGGTATTTTATGTGATAGAACAATTTTCCCTCTATTAATAATGTTAAATATTGTTTTATTAAATTTGACAGACTCTTTCTCAATCAATTCAATGAATTACTCTTTTATAATTTCATCCATTCTTAGTTTATTTATATCATATTTTATATCGTTCAAAATATTAAAAAAATCAGGACCAACCGTAGAAAAACTTTTTTTTGATAAAAGTCATGTTGGTGGTCAATACATTATCGAGTTGGGAGAAGTTTTAATAAATAGATTACCAATAATAATTTTTAATTTAATTTTTTCAAATGATACTAATCTGATAGCTGGTTTTAGCATATGCTACACACTTGTTTCAGTCAGTGGAACTCTTAATTTTGCATTATACCCATATTATGGCAGGACATTTATTAGAGAATTAAATTCTAAAAATTTTAAACAAGCTAAAAAGAAATTATATGAATCTCAGATTTGGACAGGAGGCTTGTATACGATATATTTTTTAATTTTATACTTTTTTGGGGAGAAAATTTTGGGAATTTATAATAGTAATTTTGTACAATTTTATAATTACTTATTTTTATATTCATCACTCATGATTATTAATCAATCATTTGGCGTTTCAGACTATTTAATGTCAGTTATTAGACAAGATAAATCAGCAATTTTATTTAAGTTCGCATCTTTAACTATTTTACTTTTATTATCATATATTTCATTTAACCAAAAATCAGTTGAAATTTTCATTTGTGCTATTTTTTCGTCAGTATTTATTAAAAACCTCTTATCATATTCATATTATTTTAATTATGCATTCAAAAATTAAAATACTTGCCAAATGCAATGTTCTTTCTTTTGTTCCCATTGCATTTTTTAGGCAAAATAATAAAAAAATCCTTGCTACAAAAGATACTGATATTGTTATAGAGGGATTTTGGAGATGCGCAAACCATTATGCTGTTTTCGCATTTAAAAATGCCGAAAAAGATATCAATATTGCTCATCACTTTCATGCTTCAGCGCAAATTAAAATTGCTATAAAAAAAAATATCCCCTCATTGGTTTTAATAAGAAATCCTTTTGATTGCATAGCTTCATGTTTGGTTTTTGAACCTAATACAAAACCACAATATTTCATTGAATACTATAAACAATTTTACGTCAGTTTAATGGATCTACGTCATAATTTTGTTATATCAGACTTTGATGAAACAATAACAAACTTTAATGTAGTTATGAAAAAAATTAATGAAAAATTTAATAGGAATTTTAGAATCTTTGATAACTCTAACGAAAACATTAACAAAGTTTTCAAAGAAATTAAAGATGAAAACTTAATAAGTATGACAAAAGATATTAGCAGAGAAATAGCACTACCATCTGAAAAGAAAAAACATAAGAAATTGAAAATGATTAAAATGTTAAACGATAGTTATTTTGAAGAAATGGAAGAATTAATCGAAATATATGAAAAGTTTAAATCAAAATAATAAAATTTGTATTATAGATCATGCTGGTCATACATCACAATTTGACCTAGCTATTACGTTAGCAAAAAATAACCACAATGTTATATTTGCCTATACAAAAAACCTATCAACGCCAAATGCAAATTTTCAAAGACATAAAAATCTTAAGATAGTTCCAATAGAGCTCGGTAAGAATTTTAATAAATATAATTATTTTATTAGGGTAGTTGACGAAATTCGACTCGGTTTTCTTCAGGTGAAATTAATAAAAAGAACAATGCCCTTTATCGTGCAATCTGCTAATAATCCACTATTATCTCAATTTTTATTAGCAGTCTATTGCAGATTTAAAAAAATATTGTTTATTAATTGGATTACTGATCTTTTAGGAGTTGGCATAAAAAAAACATTAAAAAGGAAACATTTTTTACTTTCCTTTTTTGTCGGTGGATTTTTCTCACTGTTGGAGAAAATCTGCGCACTTATTTCAAATTGGAATATAACAATAGCATACAAATTTGAAGAATATTTAAGAACCCAGAATATAAAAAAAATAACTACAATCTTAAATTGGGCACCAATAAGATTTGAAAAAAAAATCAAGACTAATTTTCTTCAATTAAATAAGCTAGATGACAAAAAGATATTGTTGTTTTCCGGAACCCTTGGGAAAAAACATTCAACCGAAATACTATTTAATATTTCAAAAAACTTATCAGATGATTATTTTTTAGTTGTTATTACCAATCCGGAAATTGTAGATAAGCTTAACTCAGATGCTAAATCACAACACTTATCGCAAATAAGTTTTTATCCTTTTCAACCAGCTGAAGATATCCCCTATATTTTTAAAAGTGCCTATCTTTTAATAAATATCTTAAATGATGATTCTAACTTTTCTGTACCATCAAAAGTTTTATCTTATATAGTTGCAGCAAGACCAATTTTTTTAGTAATGCCAGAGGATAATGAAATATCACAAATGGTTATCAAAAATGAATTGGGAGTAGTAGCAGATTTTAAAAATACTGAATCTTTTTTTGACAGTTTGCAAGATCTGCTTTTAGACAATGAACTTAGAAATACATATATCAAGAATTGCGAAAGATATAGCGAAAATAATTTTTCTTCACAAGATAAAATGAATGAATTTTTAAATTTATATAATGAAATATTATCACAATATTAAAGAATGGATACTTATAAATTAATTTGTATCTTTAATAATGAAAAAAATACTTATAACAGGTGGAGCAGGTTATATCGGATCCATTTTGGTCCCCAAATTATTATCAAAAGGTTTTCATGTTACTGTATTAGATAATCTAATGTTTGATCAGTTCACCTTAACAAATTGTGTGGGTAATTCAAATTTTGAATTTGTAAAATCAGATGTCAGAAACGAAGTTGCAGTTTCAGAAAATATTAAGGGCAAAGATATTATAATTCCGCTTGCAGCACTTGTCGGCGCACCATTATGTAATGCAAACCCTTCCGATACTAAAACAATAAATAGAGATGCAAGTTTATTATTAAATGACTTACGTAATGAAAACCAATGGATGATTTTTCCAACAACAAATAGTGGCTACGGCGTTGGGGAAGAAGGTAAGTTTTGTACTGAAGAAACACCCTTAAATCCTATTTCATCTTATGGTAAGTATAAGGTAGAAGTTGAGAAAGAAATTCTTAATTCAAAAAATGGTATTACCCTAAGGTTAGCAACTGTTTTTGGTGCAAGTCCAAGAATGAGAATGGATTTACTTGTTAACGATTTTACCTATCAGGCATTCAAGAATCGTTCAATTGTTTTATTTGAATCACATTTCAAAAGAAATTTCATTCATGTTAAGGATGTGAGCAGAGCATTTATACACTGTATAGAAAATTTTGATAAAATGAAAAATCAACCATATAATGTTGGGCTTAGTTCAGCAAACATGTCCAAGATGGATTTATGTAAAAAAATAAAAGAGTTTGTTCCATCATTTGAGATTTATGAATCTGAACATGGTGAGGACCCCGATAAAAGAGATTACATTGTAAGTAACGACAAAATAGAATCAACAGGCTATGCACCAAAATATGATCTTGATTACGGCATTCCTGAATTATTAAAGCTTTATAAATTGATGAAAACTTATCAGCACGGGAATGTTTAAAATGAATACTAAGTCAAAAATTTTAGTTACTGGAGGAGGAGGATTTCTTGGTACACATGTTATTAAATTATTAAAGAGCAGAGGTTTTAATAATTTATTTATTCCAAGACAGAAAGACTATAATCTTACCAAAGAAGAAGATGTAATAAAGATGTATAAAGATGCAAAGCCTGAAATTTTAATACATTTAGCGAGCCATGTAAGCGGTCTTGGAGATAACTTTAAATATCAAGCAGACTTTTTCTATAAGAACATTATGATTGGGACTCTTGTTTTACACTACGCATGGAAAAACAATGTTAAAAATGTTGTAGCAACCTCGGCAGGGTGTGGGTATCCTGAATTTGCTCCGGTACCACTTAATGAAAATGACTATTGGAATGGCTTTCCTCAAAAAGAAAGCGCTCCTTATTCTCTAGCAAAAAGAATGCTACATATTCAGTCTCTTGCTTATTGGAAGCAACATACTTTTCCAATTAAAATTGTATTACCTGGAAATATTTATGGTCCACATGATAACTTTGATCTTGAAGCAGCACATGTAATACCAGCCTTAGTTAGAAAGTTCGTTGAAGCAAATGAAAACAATAATAATGTAAAAGTATGGGGAGATGGTAAGGCTACACGTGATTTTATTCATGCCCATGATGTTGCTGTTGGTATTATAGATGCTTTAAATCTCACTGAGCCAGAATTAATAAATCTATCAAGCGGAGAAGAAATATCGATAAAACAAGTTGTAGATTATTTAATTGATATTTCCCAGTTTTCAAATGATATAGAGTGGGATTCTTCACGAGTTTCAGGACAATCCAGAAGATTTTTTGATATATCGAAGTCTCAAAATATACTAAATTTTAAACAGTCATTTTCTCTCTATGAAGGATTGAAAGATACATATGACTGGTATAAGAAAAATAAAAATAATGCTAGAAATAATTTTGAAAGAAATTTAGAGGAACAGAATGAAAATTAAGAGATTTGAACCATCTTGTAACTTAGTGACACTCAAAGACGGTAGAGGTAGTATTTATCAATGGGTACCCAATAAGCCCATTATGGAATGGACACATCAAACAATAATTAAAGGTAAACTTAGAGGCAATCATTATCATCCAGAGTTTGATGAATACATCTTATTAGTATCAGGACAAGGTGCAATTATTGAAAAGGGAGAAAAAGAAGATCATTTTTTAAGAATGTCTAAAGGCATGTGTGTATATATTCCAAAAAATACCAGTCATGTTTTCTTAGCTACAACCGACTGTGAGTCGGTATCTTTTTTAACTAAACCATGGAATGATTGCGAAAATCCAATTATTCACGAAAATTTAGGTCACGGTAAAGGTGATTTTGGAGATCCAGATAGTAATCATCATGATGAACAGCACTTAGAAGCTTTTAGTGAAGATAAATGAATGTTGGAATATTATCTTACTCATCAGTATGTCAAAGAAAGTTTTTACCTGCATTACTATTAAATGATAGTGTAAGAGAAATCACAATTGCCAGCTCTCGTAATTTAGATTTAAATGAAATTTCAAAAAAAATAAATTGCGTATCGTACGAAAATTTCTTTCAAAAAGATTATGATTGGGTCTATGTCTCCTCAATTCCATCTAAAAACTTTGAATTCTCAAAAACGTGTTTAAAAAATGGTTGGCATGTTCTTTGTGAAAAACCTTCTTTTTTAAGTAAGGATAATTATAGCGAGATAATAGAAATTGCAAAAACACAAAAATTACTTTTTATGGAGAACTATACGCACACCTTGCATCCGAGATATAGTTTATTGAAAGAAATATTAAGCAATCAACAAAGCGAAGTTAAATATATTGATTTTAAATTTCTTTACCCTGGTCCAAATGATAAAAAAAATTTTAGATATCATCAATCAATGGGAGGGGGTGTTCAATTTGACTCTCTTGGGTATTTAATTGATACTTTGATTTATCTGTCGATTATTGATAAACCTTTTGATTGCAAAATATTTCAATCACAAAAAAATGATTGCGTTAATTTCATAAATATTTCTTCTGAAGAAGGTAATAAATTTATTTCTTTGTCAACAGGTATAGATTTACAGTATGATGCATGCATATCATTTAGTGGAGATAATTGGAAAATTGCTTTGGACAGGGCTTTTGCAATTGATAAAAATCACACCTCAGAAATCGTAATCCAAAATGGATTTAATGAAACAAAACAATTAGTTGACTCAAGCGATCAATTCGAAAATATGATTAATTTATTTATTAATATAATTGAGTCTAAAGAAGATATAAAATTTGGTCTTTTTTCTAATCATCTTAATACGTATAATGTTCGGTCAATGATATTAAAAAACATTTATAATAAGTTATAATTATGATTATCAGCAAAACACCTTTTAGAATTTCTTTTTTTGGTGGTGGTTCTGATTTTCCAGAGTTTTTTAATAAACATACATCAACTATAATTTCATCAACAATTAATAAGTTTTGTTATACTTCTTTAAAAAAACAGCTCATCATAGATAAAACAAAGTTTAAGTTTTCATATTCAATCATTGATAATGTTGATAATATTAAAGATATTGAACATCCTGTAATAAGGGCTTGTTTAAAATATTTTAATGTCAATGATTCGCTTGAAATCCATTACGATGCAGATTTACCTGGAAAATCAGGAATTGGATCAAGCTCTTCATTCACTGTAGGATTGCTTCATACATTAAACACATTTTATAATAAATCGGTATCAACAAAACAATTAGCCGAAACAGCAGTTCACATTGAAAGAGACATATTGAAAGAAAATGTAGGTTTTCAAGATCAATATGCTGCTGCTTTCGGAGGACTTAATAAAATTGTTTTTTCGGAACATGGAGTAGAGGTTGAGAAATTAAGTCAAAAGATGGAATCTTTAATTAATGATTATTTGGTATTGTTTTATTATCCGAAACAAAGGTTTTCTTCTGACATTCAGTCAGTACATATTAAAAATATTGAGAACAATAATAATAAACTATTACAAATGAATGAGATTAGTTTAAATGCACTGGATGCTATTAAAAATTCAGATATAATCACATTCTCTAAGCTGTTGGATGAAACATGGAATTTAAAAAAATCTTTAAACAATAATATTTCTAACAATGCTATCGATTCGATATACAAAAAAGCTATTGATAACGGCGCATTAGGTGGCAAGATTTCAGGTGCAGGCGGTGGAGGGTTTTTATATTTTCTTTGCCCACCTGAGCATCAAATAAAAATGATAAATTCTATAACTGAAGTACAGTATATTGATTGTAAATTATCTAATAAAGGATCAGAAATTATTTATGAAAGATAAAATTTTAAAGTTGTTGAATGATTCGATTAATACAAAATCTAAATTAATTTCAGACAATAAATTTATGTCTAACGTTGAGCAGGCCGTCAATTCCTGCTTTGAAACTATAAGAAATGGTAATACTATATTTTTTTGTGGTAATGGAGGAAGTGCTGCAGATGCGCAACATATTGCTGCGGAACTTACAGGAAAATTCAAAAATGATAGAAAACCTTTGAAGGGAATCGTACTTGGTTCTAATTTTAGTTCATTAACAGCTATAGGTAATGATTATAGTTTTGATGATATATTTTCAAGAGAATTAAATGGCCTTGGAAAGAAAGGCGATTTGCTCATCGCTTATACTACTTCAGGAAATTCAAAAAATGTTATTAAGGCTCTACAAGTATCAAAAAAATTAAATATTAATTCTATTCTTATGGTTGGTAAAAACGGTAATAAAGCAGCAAATTTTGCAGATATTGTCATTTCAATTCCTTCAGAAGTTACAGCAAGGATTCAAGAAGCGCATATAACCGTTTCTCATATAATTTTTGAAATTTTCGAAGAAAAGTTTTTAAATGCCTAGTTTTTTACAAAAAATAATATCTCTTTTATTAATTATAATTTTATCTCCAATTTTTATTCTTTTACATATAATTATTTTTTTAGATGATGGTTCTCCTACAATTTTTGCACAGAATAGAATTGGTAAGAATGGAAAGATTTTTAAATGTTATAAGCTAAGGAGCATGCTAAACAATGCTGAAGAAATTCTTAGAAATGACGAATCAATGATGAAGATTTATATTAAAAATGGATATAAAATTCCTGAAAAGTTTGAAACAAGATATACAAAATATGGCAGTTTTTTAAGAAAATCTAGCTTGGACGAAATACCACAATTATTTAATGTTTTTTTAGGTCAAATGAATTTGGTAGGACCTAGACCAATTGTTCCAAATGAATTGGAGCATTATCAAGGAGAAAAAAGAATAGCTTTTTTATCAATGAAGCCTGGCATGACAGGTTTATGGCAGGTTTCTGGAAGATCAGATTTAGATTATCCGGAGAGAGTAGATTTTGAATTAAGTTATAAATCTAAAAGATCTTTTCTTCTTGATTTGAAAATTTTATTCAAAACATTTTTAGTTGTTATTAAAAGAAAGGGTGCACATTAATGTTTAATTTCTTTTTATCACGTAAAAAAAAACTCCTAAAATTTTTTTTAATAGGCATCACTCTCACTATTGTTAACCTTCTATTAATTTACTTTTTTGTTGATATATTAAAGCTAAATACAATTTTCCTTAAAAATGTATCCAATGTTTTAGCTATTGAGATTGGAATCATACTTAGTTTTATTCTCAATAGGAACTTTACCTGGCCAGAAAGTAAAAATAATGATACTTTTTTAAATCAAATTATTAGGTTTCACTATGTTGTTGGTTTTTCAGCATTTTTTCGAGTAGCTTTATTTGCAATTCTTCAGTTTATTGGAATTAACTATTTAATAAATACATTAATATGTATTATGTTATCATCTATATTTAATTTTATTTTCTATGATAAGAGGGTATTCAAATGAAAAATTATGATGTATGTGTTATAGGCGGATGTGGTCACGTCGGTTTACCGTTGGCACTATGTTTTGCTGATAAAGATTTAAAAGTTTCTGTTTATGATATTAATCAATCTGCTGTTGACATGGTGAATAATGCAGAAATGCCTTTTATGGAAACAGGTTGTGATAAAATTTTAGCTGAAAGAGTTGGTAAAAACTTACATGTAAGTACAGATCCTCAAATTATAAAAGAAGCAAAATATGTTGTAATAGTTATTGGGACACCTGTAGATGAATTTTTAAATCCCGACAGAGTGATTTTTAAGGAATTCATCAATGAATATTATGAATATTTTGCTGATGGGCAAACATTAATACTAAGAAGTACTGTATTTCCTGGAACAACTGATTGGCTAAATAGTTATCTTTCAGAAAAAAAGAAAAATATCAATGTAGCTTTTTGTCCTGAAAGGATTGCAGAGGGTAAAGCTATTGAAGAGATATATAATTTACCTCAAATCGTTTCTTCTTATAATGAAGGGGTTACCAAAGAAATATCAGAATTATTTCAAAAACTTACTAAAGATATTATCATTCTCGATCCAACAGAAGCTGAATTAGCTAAACTATATACTAACAGTTGGAGGTATATTCAGTTTGCAATTGCAAATCAATTTTATATGCTTACAAATGGTCATGGAAAAGATTTCTATAAAATTTATGATGCAATGACTTATAAGTATCCTAGAACTCAAAGCTTTCCGAAAGCTGGTTTTGCAGCTGGACCTTGCTTATTTAAAGATACAATGCAACTGTCATCTTTTGATAATAATAAATTTTTCCTCGGCCATTCGGCGATGTTAATAAATGAAGGGATGCCAGCTTTTATTGTGGAACAATTATCAATCAAATACAATCTTAAAGATAAGGTGGTAGGTATTTTGGGTATGGCATTTAAAGCTGAGTCAGATGACCCAAGATCATCCCTTTCTTACAAATTAAAAAAGATGTTAGATATATCATCAAAAAAATTAATTTGTTCAGATGAATATATTGATGATAATAGATTTATTTCTAAGGAAGAATTAATTGATAAATCAGATATAATCATTCTAGGTGTGCCTCATAAAAATTATAAAGATTTGAAAATTCCATCTTCAAAAATTATTTACGATATGTGGGACTTTCTAACAGTTGAAGGAGTGAATTAGATGAAAATTATGATAACAGGTTCTGAAGGATTTATTTGTGGTTATTTGGTAGAAAATTTGCTATCCAATGGACACAGTGTTGTTGGTATTGATAATTTTTCAAAGTATGGGGAAATAAGAAGATCATATGCTAATCACCCTAATTATACTTTTATAAATGGCGATGTTTGTGACACTGAATTATTAAAAGAGCATTTACAAGATTGTGATCATCTAGTAGCTTCTGCAGCTAAAATTGGCGGCATATCTTATTTTCATGAGTATGCTTATGATTTGATGGCTGAAAATGAAAGAATAATGGCATCAACTTTTGATGCTGCAATTCATGCATTTAAAAATAATAAATTACAGAAAATCACAGTTCTTTCTTCATCTATGGTTTATGAAAACACCAATAAATACCCTACTCCAGAAGGAGATCAATTGCTTTCTCCACCACCTTTTTCAACGTACGGTTTTCAAAAACTTGCTGCTGAATATTTTGCTAAAGGTGCATGGGAGCAGTACAAATTACCATATACTATTGCCAGACCTTTTAACTGTATTGGAATAGGAGAAGGAAGAGCTTTGGGGGATGTTGAAATAAAATCTGGTAATGTAAAGTTAGCAATGAGTCATGTTGTACCGGATATCATACAAAAGATTATGAAAGGACAAAATCCTCTTCATATCTTAGGAGACGGTCAACAAATAAGACATTATACTTATGGCGGTGACTTGGCAGAAGGCATCAGGCTTTGCATTGAACATCCAAGCGCTTTAAATAATGACTTTAATTTATCAACAGCAACTGCAACATCAGTCATTGATCTAGCTGAAATTATATGGAATAAAATTAACCCAAATGAAGAATTTAATTATGTTTGCGATGAACCTTTTACACATGATGTTCAAAAAAGAAGCCCTGAAGTTAAAAAAGCTAAAAGTGTTTTAGGTTTTGAGGCTTTAACAACGCTTGATGATGCTCTTGATGAAATTATTCCTTGGGTTTCAGAGCAAGTCGAAAAAGGATTAATTTAATTAAAAGAAATGAGCAACCTCATTGATTATGAAGTTGTAATTATCGGTGCAGGTGTTGTTGGATTAGCTGTTGCAAAGGAATTACAAGAAAATAACTTTAAATCAGTTCTTGTTTTAGATAAGAATAGTAATTTTGGTCAAGAAACTTCAAGTCGTAATAGTCAGGTAATACATTCTGGAGTTTTTAATAATATAAATTCGAAGAAATTTAGATTTTGTGTTGAAGGTAAAAACTTACTCTATAATTTTTTAAAACAATATGATTTAGATTATGAACAAACTGAAAAAATAATTGTTAGCAAGGATTCTGAAAATGAAGCTTTTAACAAATTTGTTAATGACATTACAAAAAAAGACATATCATTTTCAAAAATATCAAACCAAGAATTAGCCAAGATTGAACCTTATATAAAATCTGCTAATTCTTTAATAATTCATGATTCGGGCATATTAGATGCCCACACGTATATGCATCAATTGTATCAAATTGCAAACCTTACACATGATTTTTTATTTAATGCAAAAGTATCAAACATAAGTTTTTCCGATTCTTACTTTAAAACAGAAATTATTGAGCAATCCGGTAGTTTAAGTACAATTAAATCTAAGTTTTTAATTAATTGCTCTGGATTAGAAAGCTTTTTCTTAGCCAAAAATATGATGAAGGATTATTTGAATATACCTGAGCTAAGATTTTTTAAAGGTAGTTACTTTAAACTCTCATCAGTTTACAGAAATAGGTTTAAAAAGCTTATTTATTCACTACCCTCTAATGAAGATTCGCTTGGAATACATATTTCTTTTGATGAACAAAAAATTCCAAGGTTAGGTCCTGATTATCACGAAGTTTTTTTAAAAGATGGTATTTTTGATTACTCAGTTACTAATGATTCATCACATTCTTTCTTTCAATCAGCAAAAGACTATATTAAAAACCTAAAAGAAGAAGATTTATCAGCAGATTTTTCGGGAATTAGACCTAAATTATTTTTAAATGGTGAACTAAAGTCAGAATTTTATATAAAAGAAGAGAGTGATAATGGATTTCCTGGATTAATTAACTTAATTGGTATTGATTCTCCAGGTTTGACATCATCATTGTCAATTGCTGCTAAAGTAAGAAATTTTGTACAGAATAATTTGAGATGAAAGATGAATAAAAAAATTATTGCGGTTAGTGGTTATTTTGATCCAATACATATTGGACATTTAGAATATTTAAACGAAGCAAAAAAACTTGGAGATGAGCTTCATGTTATTGTAAATAATGATTATCAAGCTTCGTTAAAAAAGGGTCAATCATTTATGGGTCAAGATGATAGGCTTGAAATTGTAAAGAGTTTAAAAGTAGTTGACAAAGCAATATTAAGTATCGATAAAGATAAATCTGTTAGGGAAACCTTAATTAAAGTCAATCCAGATATTTTTGCAAATGGAGGAGATCAGTTTCAAGGATCCATTTTGGAAGAGGAAGTTTGCAAAAAAAATAATATTCAAATAATTGATGGTCTAGGAAAAAAGATTAGAAGTAGTAGTAAGTTCACAGGAATTGGATTAGATAAAGATAACAAAACACCACCAATTTTAACTTTAGTAATTCCTGTCTATGACGAAAAAGATAATATTTTGAGTTTATTAGAAAACATAAAAAATTCAATTAAAATTCCAATTTCATTAAGTATTGTTTACGACGATGATTCAGATAATACTTTACCAGTTGTTAGTGAAGTAATGGGTAACTACAACTTCCCAATTTTACTTGTAAAAAATAAATATGGCACCGGAGCATTGAATGCAATTAAAACTGGACTACGTACATTTTCATCAGATGCATGTGTGGTAATAATGGCTGATGGATCGGATGACTTAAACTCAATAAACGGAATGTACGGATTATTTTGCCAAGGTTTTCATATTGTTTGTGGTTCAAGGTATATGAAAAATGGTAAGCAAACTGGTGGTCCTTTATTTAAAAAATTCTTAAGCAAAACAGCTGGAAAGTCTTTATTTTATTTGACAGGTTTACCTACTTCAGATGTAACTAATAGCTTTAAGTTGTATTCAAAAGAGTGTATCAATTCAATGAAATTTGAAAGTTCTGGAGGTTTTGAAATTGGCATGGAGATTGTTGTAAAATCCTACTTAAATGGTTTAGCTATAAGTGAAGTACCAACTTTTTGGAAAGATAGATTTGAGGGTACTTCGAATTTCAAGCTAAGACAATGGTTACCCTATTATTTAAGATGGTATTTTAAAATTTTATTTTCTCAAAAACCTAAAAAAATTAGATATAATAATATTAGAAAAGTCGGATATTAAGTGAAAAATTTTTCAGTTATTTTTTGTATAGCTTTTTCTTTGAGAATATTTGCTGCTATTTTTTTTGGAGATAAAATTTTAGATCATGAATTTGATGTTTTAGCAAGAAATTTTGTTAATGGTTTTGGATATTCATATTGGTCACTTCTTGAAAATGGAGAGCTTACTAATAAATATGCTCCAGAAGCTTTATTGCATTTACCTTCAGCATATATGCCAATTCTTTATCCTCTATTAGTAACTTTCTTTGTTTATGTTTTTGGTTATAATAGCACTTCAGTTTTTTTATTACTAGTATTTCAATCGTTTTTAGGCGCCATAAACTGTCTTATTATTGGTAAAATATTTGAGGAAAAATTTAATAAAAAAAGCTTTTCTCTTATTTATTTAACAGCATTCTTCCCATTACATATTTTTATGAGTACTCAAATTTCAGCAAGTACTTTATATGTATTTTTGATATCATGTGTTTTATTATTTTATCATAGATTATTGAAATTTCATGATATAAAGCATTCTATTTTTCTTGGTATTTCTCTTGGTTTATTAACCCTATCTAGAGCAGATGCTATATTAATTATTCCTGCTATAGTTATATTGCTAACATTTTTTCATAGAAATATTTCTTCTAAGTATACATTAGTATTTGCACTATCATCATTATTGATAATTGCTCCAATGTCAGTCAGAAACTATAACACTTTCGGTTTTTTCTATCCTTTAACAATTTCAGGCGGTCTAAATCTTTGGTTAGGGAATAATGAAGATGCAACAGGATCAAGAATGAACTATGTAGTGCCTTATAAGCCTATTCCAAAAACTATACAAGATCAAATACAGTCTCTAAAAGTTGATGAAAATTATGAAGTAGCGTTGGACAACATATATAAAGAAGAAGCAAAACAATTTATAATTAATAATCCACTGAAATCTGTTAAACTTTCTATTAAAAAGATTATATTTTTTTGGGTACATATATATGATGAAAGAGTTAAATATCCACTAATGAATAATATTCTGTATTGGGGACCTTGGATAATTTTATTACCCTTTTTTATGTTTGGATTCAGAGATGTAATCAAAGACTTCAAAAGTCATGATCTTGAGATATTTCTGATATTATATTTTACTTTTATTTATTCCGTTTTTTTTGTTTTACCAAGGTATAGGTTAATAGTTTTACCCATTTATTTGATTTTGAGCATGAAATTTTTTTACAAAAAATTTCTAACTAATTAGTATCTATACTCATCTTTTTTAAATGGGCCATTTACACTAACACCGATATATTCGGCCTGATCTTTTGATAACTTAGTTAAATCAGCATCGAGATGTTTTAAATGAATCCTAGCGACCTCTTCATCTAACTTTTTAGGTAAATCATAAATTCCTACTAAAGGTTTATTTTTTGCTAAAAATATCTGTGCTAAGACTTGATTTGAAAATGAAGTAGACATAACAAAGCTTGCATGTCCAGTTGCACACCCTAAGTTCACTAGTCTACCTTCAGCCAATAAAAATATTTGTTTTCCATTTTTAAATGTATATCTATCAAGCTGAG
>MDSV01010454.1_pt1 | contig 15437 bp, 11 predicted proteins | sample 810851 | NCBI WGS metagenome assembly MDSV01 (sample SAMN05326640, study PRJNA326480) | marine metagenome | isolation source: seawater | place: Atlantic Ocean: North East | collected 2012
GGTGCCACCGCCACCGCCAGCAAGGACGAATAACCAATCAACTTTACCGAGTTTGATGCGGAGAGCATCTTCAACAATTGCACCATTTTGACTTAAAACCTCTTTTCCATATTCAGTGTTCTTGCCGATTCCATCAGAATCGGGGATGAGGACAACATGGTCCTCTTCGACATTCTTTGGAATGTCTTTGCCTGTTGTGTTGACAAGCAACGTTTTGTTAAAACCAAGCTCAATAAAAGCGTTAGCCATTTTGTTGCCTCCACCGCCGACGCCAACAAAGCCCACATTTATTGAAGAGGGGGCTGTGTTTTCTGGTAGGAGGTCCTCATCAGAGTATTCCATCTGGAGACCAAAGTCTTCTACCATACCGAAATCTTCAGCATCTACCTGTTCATGATAGTGGTCTTTCTCCTGATTGAAGGAGGGAGGTGGTTCCGCGGGAGGCAGAAAATCAAATTCGTTGTTATCGTTGTCAGACATATATTGACCTCTTTATTAGTTTTTATCACCAGCAGCTTTTGGTCGACTACCAAAGGCATCTGAAGCTTTTGGCTGGTCGAAATTAACTTTACCAGTACCAAGTGCTTGATTGACCTTATCTTGTGAAACTCCAGAATCACCAGCTTGGGGCATGCTTTTCTCACGAGAGAATCTACCTGCTGATTTTTTAATAACTGGAAGATTGCCAGCAATGTATTTAGCAGCTATTGTCTTGTCTGGTTTTGCAATCTTTTTAGCTTGTACAAGAAGCTGTAAAACTTCGTCAGTGACATTTTTGAGAACAAAGTTGTATACCTGTTCAGGGCTAGCCTGCATAAGGTTTTCTCCCTTAAATGGCTTTGTTACAACTTTATCAGCAGTTGCAGCGATTGCAAACTGCATAACCTTAAGCGCCTCTTCCTCATCATCAATAGCGGGACCAGTTAAGTTGTCAACCTTTACCACCCCAGATGGATTGACCATCATTATCTGGGACCATCTATGATGACCATCTAAGATAAACTTACCGTTGTAAACAAGAATTGGAACAGGACCAGACGCAGAAGACATAACAATAGGAGTGCCGTTGAGCCCAAGAGCAGTTTTAGTAGCATCATACTTGTTTTGTACTTGGTCAGCCAAGCTATTACCAAACCCAATTTCTGCTTGAGTCGCTACCAAATCTGAACATTTGACAGTAGCTGGTGTTACTCTAGCCTGTTCATCTGCTGGCTTACCATCGGTTTGTCCAGCCGCTGCAATTTTATCAAACTCAGGGTCATCTGCATATCTTTTGAGCACTGCAACATAAGTTGCTAGCGGAGTGTTAGGGCTGTTTAGGGCATAAAGGGCACCCTTATCAATTTCTTGAAGTTCTTCTTCCGACTCATTTAAAAATTTATTCCAATTTTCCAATATTAATTTCATTATTGATTTACCTTTGCATAGCCTGCTTCTTTATCAATCACGATTTGCATGTCAACACAATCTTTAAGCGAATCAAGATGTGAGATCAACAAAACATTCTTAAAATACACTTTAATTAGTTCTAAGATTCGAATAAAACCCGACATATTGTCTTCGTCCAGTGCGGTCCCAGGTTCATCAAGGATAAAAATGTCACCAGTAGGTAACGAGGACACACCAAGAAGAGCCAGCCGAATTGCCATTGCTGTCAGCGACTTCTCTGCTCCTGAAGCCATTTCAATCGGGCGCTCCTCATACTTGGGGTGCTTGATGAAAATGTCAAACTTGTTTCCAGATGCCTCAAAAAAAACCTCAAAGTCTACAATGTTTGCAAGCACCTTTGCAATCTCTTCATTGATGACTGGTATCTTCTTCTTAATGACATCATAGGCAATGCCGTTAGGGTGCATTGCTTGCATATACAAATCATAAGCAGCGTATTCACGTTGCAAATCTTGATATTCTTGCTTTTGTTCTCGCAAGTTTTCTACCTTTTGTTCGTATGTGCCAACAAGCTTAATAGACTCAAGAACATTTTCTTCACATGCTCCAATTTGCACTTCTTTGTTTTTAATGTTTTTAGTAATAGATTTTTGATCTGCAATTAGCTTCTCAAGATTTTCAATTACTTCTTTGTTGTCTTCGTATTCGTTTATTTGTTCAGTGATTGCTTTGAGAGCAAATTGAGTTTTTGTTTTAAGAGTGTTGTTCTTTTCTCTCGCTAATTTCAAGCTAGCAATATTGTTCTCATGCGTTTGTATACTATCTTTCATAACTTGGTAGTGTTCAATCTGCTGAGTAACTTCCTCTGCGTTTAAAGCTGCTAATGATAGTGTTGCTTGGCTAAGCTCATTTTGGTTTTGTTCTTTGGTGGCCACTGCGATGTTAGCATCGCTAATAAACTTACACCGGGGAAATGAATCTCCGCATGGAATGCCATCGAGAAGCTTCTGCTTTTTATTAATATTAATCAACCGCTGTTGAATTTCACCAATTGCAGCATCAAGAGCATCGACCTCTTTTTGATCATCAAGTAACTTTTTGTGATCAATCAGTAGCAGTGCCTCTTTTAGTTCTTTAACTGCGTGACTCTTATTAGTAATACTTTCTGTTTGATTCTTAATCTTGCCCGCAAGCTCAACAACTTGTTGTGCTTTGCTTTGTTGGTCATTTAATAACTTATGAATATCAACAAATTCAGCAGGTATATTGTCAATTTGATTTTTGATTGTATTCTGTTTTTCCATAAACACCGACAGGTCATTTTTAAGAAGCGAACATGCAGCCTTATTTTGTTCGGCAGAAACACGGTAATCAGATAAACTAAGCAGTGCGGCTTCTATCTCTTCATCAAAGCTTTTGTCTTCAAGTCTTTTAAGTGCTCCCTTTAAATCAACAGAGTCTTCCTTGGCTAATTTAAACTTGCGCTCAAACTGCTCAAGGTCCAAGAACTTTGCGATAATCTCTTTGCGACGAGTCGAGCCCTCATCAATAAATGCCAATGCACCGTGTTGTGAGGACAAAGAAGACACAGAAAAATCTTCAAGCGTACCAAGTTGGCGTCTAATATTTGCGTCGGTCAGAGTGCGAGTAAGACCGTTTAGTGATTCTGTTGTATCCATAACCGGGTTATATACTTCGAAATTAAGTTCTGTTTTTGCTTCAAGAGTTTCTTCACCCTTTAGTCGTTTTACATACTTCTTTGCTTTTCGTTCTACTGTGTAAATTTTGTCGCCAATCTGAATACTGACCTTGCCTCTACAATCTTGTTTGTTTTGATTGATAACATTAAGGTTTTTACGCTCATTTTTAGATGTAGAGTTGAATAGAGTCCAAAGGACGCCATCAACAATAGATGATTTACCTGAAAAGTTTTTACCAAAAATACCAATGATGCCACTTAAATCTTCGAAATTGACTTTATTATTGTCACCATAATTGAAAAGATTATCAAACTCAAAATCAATAAGCTTCCAATTAATATTTCTTGAGACATCCTCGTTATCCTCTACAACTTTATTATACTTTTTGTTTAGTTCGTAAACCTTCTCTAATGTTTTATCTTCAACCTCATAACCAACAAGATACTCGTCAATTAGTTCTTCTTGCACATCAATATCACGCAAGTTTTCAGTGTGTAGTCCGTCTGTCAATGCATCGACGGAACCACGCTCACCTGATGCTCTGTTAAGAAACGAGATAGTCTCTGGCTTAAATCGATGCTTTGCGATATCTACCGCTCGCTTCATTACATCAAGCGGAAGATTATTATTACTAACGAGACGAAGACGAGCACCAGACGGAATGGAAATATTTCGTGGCATTCTTCCCTTCTGTGTAAGCTCGATTGTAATAAATGGCTTGGGGTTAGTGAGGCTAACATGTCTCGTGTTCCAAATGTTTTTGTCTTGAATCTCCCACATCAAGTAGCCTTTATCATTGCTCTCGCCATGGTTTTGTTGAATAAGCGAACCAGGATACATTGCTCGTCCAATACTGTCTACTTTTTGATTTGTTTTGTGAATATCTCCAAGCATTGCATAATCATATTTCTCAAGCTCGTCGAGGGATATATCACCATGTGTCATCATCCAACCACTATCTGTGACTGAGCCAATAACAGAGCCATGATATAAGGCAATATTAACACGATCTTGTGGCAAATCCTTCTGCCAGTTTTCTGGATCCACAATAGATAAGACATGCAAATCAATGCCGTCTGCTACCTCCACTACTGATGCGTATTTATGAAAGTGGATGTTTGGATGATCAAGATAATCAACAATCGGCGAGATAGCATCAAGTCGACCACTGTTCTTTAGGTTCATATCATGATTACCTAAGATCATATGATAAGGCGCGATATCTGCTAGTCCAACAAACAACTCGCTCATCATCTTAATCGCTTCCGGTGACATATCCAGTTTTGTATGAAAGGTGTCCCCTGTGTTTACGATGATGTCTGGCTTTTCTTCTCGTAGCTTTTCGTAAAGCTCTTCAAACACCGCAGTGTATTCTTTATGATAACGTAATTTTCGGATATGGATATCCGATACATGTGCAATTTTAATACTCACATATTCTCCTATTAGTCTTTTGGAATCTCAACACTCATAATAAGGTCAAGTTGCTTATCGTTAAGCAATTCATCATTAAGGTTAGTTCCATTATTACCAGATAACGACAGATAAGATACAAACCCAAGTGTGAACCCGATAATAATTGTTTTGATGAACTTCATTGTTGCCTCCATAATATACTATATCACCTGTGGATAACCCTGTCAAGCGTTTTTTATATTGGACGGCCAATTTTATACATGGTGTCTTTAATAAATTTATTAAATTCTTCTTCATTTTCTACACCAAGCGATTCATAGAGGTACTCGCGCTCTTCAGGATTATCTATGTGATAATCTAAAAGACTTAATGTTTTCTCTTCCATTAAGTCCGCGTACACTGTATAAGCTACTGTCCAGTCTGGTGGTAGGATCTGCGAACCGTCTTCAGAAACCTTGAAGTTTCCTTTGCCTCCGATACCTCCAGCCCATTTTCCTACATCCCCATATACTTGATTTCTAAGTAATGGTAATTCAACCATGGGATTAGATTCTACTCTTTGTTTTAAAAAATTGTAATAGTCGCCGGCAGTTGTGCCTACTAATGGCAACGGAGTGTCACTATTAAATTGATCAGTTGGAATCATTTTATATTTATAAATCCACACAGTACTTGATACCGGAGCACTGTCAAGTTTATCCTCTGATAAATCATAATATGACCACGCGTTATTTAGCTTTTCTTGATTACTCATTCCAGAAAACTGCTCTGCATCGTAATATGATCCAGCTATATCTTTTATTCTAAAAACGTCATCTTCTTCTTCAGCATCTTGAACTTGTAACTCAATGTCGTCGCCACTGGCAACGCTGTCGCCACCTGCTAAATATGCACCAGTTGCGCCTCCTGCAACTATAGAAGCAACAAGCGCCGTTGCTAATCCAAGTCGAGATGCCACTCTTTTAATCGCATCAGCGCCGCCACCTAACTTATCAACCAAATCACGGATACGTTCTTTCATATCCTCAGTTAACATTTGTTCGTTAAGATTTTTCTTAGAGGTAACAGACAATATTGCTTTGATGACCTCGTCGTCAACAGGACCCATCTCTACTGTATCACGGTTACCAGTAAGCGCAGCCGCTCTTAAACTTGCGCCGGCTGCAGCCGAGTAGTTTTCTTGTAGTTCTTCAAGAATTATCTCAAATAATCTTCGTTCTGTAATATCCATATTATACCGCCGACAACATATCTAGCAATAAATAGTTGTCGCCATCAATAAAGGTAGCGTTGTTTTTCCGGTCTTCAAAAACATCTCTTGGCATTGAGCCAACGTCTTCATAGCCGGACACATCTATTTTATAAAGCTCAACATCGTATTCCAAAAGCGTTTTAATAACCCGCCTTTCTTTTTTTGCTGCGTCTGGATCGAGTGCGATGAAGACGGCGGTGTCGTTCCGTACAATCTGTCGTAATAATTTTGATCCTTTCCGTAATGTTGAGCCCAATATAGGAACAGCGTTTCCTGCGACCAGTGCATCAAATACTCCTTCGACCATAACAAGGTCTTTATTCCAGTCGATATATAGTTCATTAAAAGTTATATCTTTTGAGGCTCTTGGATTTTTATATTTATAGGAGTCTCCACTATATGAACGTGCAATAAAATAGCTTACATCGCCATCTTGATCAAAAGACGGAATTACAATTCTGTTCTTGTATTCACCGCTAAAGCAAAATCCAATTTTCCATTTAAGTATATCAGCAAACGAGACCCCACGTTTTTGTAGATATCGCGTTGCATAGGTTGCAGTTGCTGGCAGGTTAGACGAACACAAGCTTACGAATTCTTTTGGGAGTTCAAGTTTCTGTGTGTCCTCTCTACGCTCTTCGCCACTAAAAAGATCAGCAAATTTTTCAAGATCGGACCTGTTTGTAATTTGGTCCCATTTCTGTAATTGTGTAAACGAACCAAAACGTCTAATAATACGCCTAATATTACGACCCCGATAATCGCAAATCCAACACTTAAAAACATTTTTATTGAGATTAACAGAGAACTTACGCTTGTGGTGACCGCACGACGGACACGTGAAAAGTAGCTCGCTGCCTTTGTCTGAGTAGTTTCCAAGCGCTTCATGTAAAATCTTCTTTGCTTCTTTCTTATTCATATGCCCTCGATACTAAGTCTAACACATCACATTTTGAATGTCAAACAAAAAAAGCGGCTACCGAAATAGCCGCCTTAATTCTTGATAAGCAGATTATTCGCTATCTTCAGTGTTAACTGAAACCAACTCAACCTCAAAGGTTAAGTCCTTTCCTGCTAGTGGGTGATTAAGATCAAGCGTAACGACTTCGTCATCGACATCTTGAATCTTTGCAATAAATGGTCCCGCAGGTCCATTGCCCTGAACAGTAGCTCCCTGCTCAAAGACAAAATCGTCCGCAAACGCGCCGCGAGGAACACGCTGAATAGCTTCCTCTACTGGTTGACCATATGCCTCATCAGCCGTAAGGTTGACGGTCCTTGTCTCGCCCACTGTCATTCCAACGATTGCATCATTGAATCCAGTAAGCAGTCTGCCGCTGCCAAGTTGGAAGTCCAAGGTTTGGCCACGGACACGTGAATTGTCGAACTCTGTCCCGTCAGACAAGGTTCCTCTGTAGTGGACACTAACGTTTTGTCCATTGGTTACTTTCATTTTATCTCCTAGGTTGATGAAAGATCATCTTGTGTATAATAACACCCAATAAATATAAAGTCAAGTGTTTTTATTCATTATTTTGTGATAAAACATAACCAGCTTTGGCTATCACAATTGCGTCTGCCCTATCGTAAGACTCAGGTTTGGGGTTGCCATGCTTTGTATATTCTATCTTAAATGCTGGCTCGTTGTCAAGCAAATGTTCTAACACTACTTGTTTTGCTTTTTTGCCACGGGGTACTTTGATGCCTGCTTGTTTACGTGCTGAGGTGGCACCAATAAACTCTGGTCTAATTTCAAATAACTCAAACACAAGCCAGGACACAATCCCATTAAAACGAGTTAGGGTAGACAGTGTCTTTGCCGAAGACTTTCCGCCCATAAACATATGCAGAGATTGCTCAATGTAAATGCACTCAATAGGAAACTCAGAACTACCAAATCCTGCCGCAACATCATCATTATTGCACTGATACATCTCGTAGATGTCAAGCAGCTTTTCTTTCATTGCTATTGTTTTATCAAAAATGTTTTTATACTTTCTTAAATCAATCGAGTCATAAAAAACAAGTTGCCCATCGGCAACCACAGCAAAACCAGTGATACTGGTGCTTATGTCTATTCCTAAAATCATTTTAAACCTTGTATTTGCGCCAACTAAATAGCTTTCTGTTTTTTAGGTAATCTTCATTGTACATGTTGTCATATGCTTCTTTTTCAAAACGAATATTAAAGTAAGCCTTTTCTTTATTTTTGTACTTGATAAGTCCTACTAAATAATCCCAACCATACAACAAATAAAAGAATAGCACAAGTAATTCTTTTTGTTGAGCAATATGTATACATTCATGATTTAATACATCTTCCGACATTTTCTCACGAGAAATAATAAACGGAAACAATGTAATCGCTCCGATGTCAATGACCCAGGATATTGATTTTAAAAACCTTGGAGCTATTAATAATATTGGTATCTTCATATGTCTAATTTTAATTTAAATGCTATGTCTTGATTTTCTTTTTTCAAAACTGGATTTGATAATGTAGCAACCCCAATAAGATTTTTGTTTTCATCGTATAAACCAACACGCGAAACGTAAACTTGCCTTTCAAATGGCGCAAGATAATCTGAGAAGCTTGAACTTACTGTGTTTTTGATACGGATATCATCTCTCTGCTCATAAACATGAGAAGACGTAAATTCAGTAAACGTTTGACCTTTTTCAACAAATGTTGGGTTGTTAGAATAATTGATCTCACCCTTGCGTGCATGAGCAAACATTGTTAATGTTTGAGTTTCAGTATGACCTTTAAATGAAAGATCAAATGACACATTATCAAAACCAGTGTTGACTCTAGGTCTCTTATCTGCTTCCTCGGCGCCTACACCAAAATTAATCCATCGTGGTTGTTGTGATGCTCTTGTCTCACTAATACTTCCGGGTCCAAGTGGCAGTGAACTCGTTGCAAGATTCCACGAGCCTGTAAGTATTATTAAGCCCTCATCATATAACACCACGCCAGCAACTTCATTCGCGTATGCTGTGGCATTTGATGCAGAAACTTGTATAAGCTCGCCATTTTCTTTAACGTCTTGTAATTCTCCCATTAAGCTACCAGTAAAATTGTATTTTAAGGAGACAGTCCCTGGCTTAATTCTCGTACCGTAAAATATAGATGGTATTGATATTATGTTTTTATCAAGCTGGTTTTTATTTCCATATGGACCGTCTACTTTGTAGTGTAAACTTTTAGCAGTATAAAACTTCATACGGTTTCTAATCGCAACCCATTGCTTTTCTTCTTTGGTATTTGGCCATAGCCAGCCGTCATCATCCGTTCCGCCATGAGAACTGGTTAGATACTGATTTACATAATATCTTGTTATTGATGCTGAAAGAGGGTAGGCGCCTTGAAGAACGTCTCCAAATTGAAACTCGTTATTATAGCTAACCTCGCTTACTGTTTTGAACGTAGAACGTGCACTATCTTTAGAAATCCATGGTGCTATACGACCACGATCTTTGGGAGCTTGAGCTAATGCATTTTCATGCGATGGCATTGGCACACTTGTCACATTACCATTAAGAGACGGGCTATGTCCCAAAACATTATACGGTCTATCGATGTTGTATTCAAATAAGTTAATATGTCCAACTGGTACGTTTCTTACTTGATTATTATCATTAGGGAATGATATGCTAGAGTTTCTGGAGCCCGTTTGAACTGGTCTGCTATTATAATAAACTTTGTTGTCATAAATTAAAAAATCCACCTGCGGATGTGCTCTCATCGTGTTTAAGAATACATCGTTATCGGTGAATTTTTTGTAAGACATGCCAAGCTTCCTATGTTATAAATAGTGCGACGATAGAAAGGCGTTAGTAGTCCAATCTAACTCGGAGAATCAACTCGTTGCTTGGATCCTTCATAAGGGGCTCTGAAAGCTTGGCTGTTGCCAGTAGCTCATTTTGTGAGTTATATAAGCCAATAGTTGTAATGTAAGCTCTTGGAGTATCAGAAGCAACTTCCTTAACCTTAATCTTGCTACCGCTAGTATATGTTGGGTTAGAACTATAATTGTACTTGTTGTGTGGCACTCTACAGAAATAAATCTTAGAGTTAATCTCGGTTGAGTTGTTAAACGAGATATCCATAACTCTATGTCTAAAACCATTACATGATGCTGATATTGCTGCTCCTGTTAAAGCTGCCTTAACATCACCAAATCCGGCTCCACCAGCTGTAGTAGTAAATGCATCAACTCCATTAAAAACAGAAGCTGTCAGCACAACAACTCCAGCTTGATAGAAAACAACTCCAGATGCTGTTACAGCATTTGCACCAGACAAGAATAATAATCCGTAATCTCCGCCTACAGTATTAGTCGTGTTTGAATTTACACTAGCAGAGATATCTTGGAATACGCTTCCTGTCGTGTGGGGGACGGTAGCGGTAAATGGATTGGCGTATGAGCCAGTACCGAGAGTAATACTAAATGAACCCTTCTTAATTTGATCTTTGATCAAAAGCCTGGAGAGCGAGATGAACACACATTCCTTCATGGCGCCTGTGCCGTCGAGAGTAAGATCGCTCTCAAACTTTCTAACGCCATCTGTGGTGGAACCTGTATACCCAAGCAATGTTTGTGAAAACTGATTATAAAGATTGATTTTCTTTGTATTTTGAACGCTGGTAGATGAGGACAAAGCACTTTCTTCATCATATCCAACTGTAATGTCGAAAATATGGTTGGCCGATGAGCTTAAATATGGATAATCATATACTGATTGGAACATACCATGCGTGTAGTTCTTGATGTTTTCATCGTTATATGCACCGGTGTTGTGTCGGTAAATCGACCCGGTCATTGGGATTACTTCATGTAACAACGTTCTTGTTGTTGTTACATCGGTGTTGGTGTCTAATAATTCATAATTTTGTACAGGCATTATATTCTCCGTTATGATCCAGCGTATCTTAAAATTCTTAATGGGAACTGAGCAGTGGCAGTTGAACCAAGCCCGGTAACATAAACCGTGGTGTCAATCATGTCATACAAATCAGAGCCTCCAAATACAGCTTGCTGTGTTCTGCCAAATTTCGAAAATTCATTTGGTGTTGACTGATCACTTGTATTTGTCATCTGTGAGCGCACCGCAAAGCTTAGTGCTGCTCCTGTGCCGCGCGGACCTCTGATAACAGATGGATCAGTTCTACTTGTGGATGTTGGCGCGAAAAGTAAATTATCAACACCTCTTACTGTAAAGTCTGTGTAATTTGTAAGTGATCTGTTTCTTGAGCCACCCTTAACTGCACCCAAAGTAAACGGCACAGTAACTTTATCAGAATTTTCATTAGCTTGAAATGGCTGTCTTCCTGAGAGTCCCATCACGCCGACAAGAAATCTAGTATCTACGGAAACCATAAAATTGCTGTCGAGCAGACCCAAAGATGTAATAAACGATTGTCTGTTGATTGAGTTTGCTGTTTCTTCGGTGGTGTCAATACCAGATTCAAAATAAATTGCTCTTGCTTCTCTTACTCCAGATTGTAAAACTTTTTCGCCATTTGTTCCCAGCGGCGCAGGTGGGCTAACAGTATTTGATTTGACTCTATCGTATGTTTCGCCATTAACAGCAAGATAAAAAACATTACCACTCATTTGAAGAGCGGTATCAAACCCTTCATTAACTTTAATAGATGGCATATAAAGCAAATTGGTTCTTGTTATGGAAAGCAATCCATAATTAATTGTTGCTTCTTGTCCGGTCCCAGCTTCATAAATTGGTGTTTGTAAAATTTCTAAATCGTAATATGCAGAACCAGAAGGATGGTCTATATCATACAATCCATAATTAATCTCGTCATCACCTAAAGCAAACTTTGTAATTCTAAAGTCTCCATTAGCCATGCGACGGCGACCAACAGCAGTTAAAACTGCGTCCAAGATGATGTCACCGGAGTTATCTAAAAAAGCCATTTAATTTCCTCTCTTACATAAATAGTGTCTATTTTTTTTGTTTTACCATAAGAATATGATTTTATTATGTTCCAGCATATCTGGTAATTCTAATTGGAATCGACAATCTCGCTCCTGATGACATTGCCTGTATGTATATAGTAATGTCTATAAAATCATACAAATTAGAACTGCCGTTAATACTGCTGGATGTTTTTCCAAATTTGCTATATCTAAAATCTGGCGTACTATCTGAGCCCTTGGATAGTTTTTTGTTTATTTCAAAATTGAAAGCACATATTGTGGCGCGAGGACCTTTGATGCTTGAGTGCCTTTTTGTAGCGCAACTATGGCTCCTATTAAGAACATTATTGTCTATTCCAATAAACTGATAAGTTTGATGAAAATCACTTACTGCTTGCAGTGATACAGGTATGCCGCGCGCAAGTGGTCCAAGGTTCATAAATAAATTATCCGCTATATCGTTTTCAAATAAAGAGTTGGCGGGTGAAAAATTAATATTGTCAATAAATCGGCTATCAACATACGCTAAAAAGTATTTGTCGTATAAGCCCATTTGTGTGATAAATTTATCTTTATTAATTTGTGTTGGCTCTATGTCTAAGTTGTCAATACCGGATTCAATAACTATAGTGCCAAACTCTGGTTTATTGTTTTGAATTACGTGCCTTCCGCCTATATCCTCATCAAGCTTTCTTCTTGTTTCTCTATTAGCGGCAAGATATATGAATCCATCAGCAGCAGGTGTTGTAGAGTCATCAAGTTTTGTATTTAATATAATTTTTGGATAGTATAGTATATCTTCTCTAATAAAATTTTGCAAGCCGTATTGTATGTTACTATCTTGTCCACCAAACGCTTCTAAAATGGGAGTGTCAAGTAAAATTGTGTCATCGTGCTCAGATAGTGACGTCGAGGTGTTTTTATGAACAAAAAAGCTGTAGTCAATTTCATCGTCTCCAAGAGCGAATTTTGTAATTTTAAATTTGCCTTGTGCCATGTGTTTTCTGCCTACGTCAGTTAGCACTGCATCTAATACGATATCTCCTGCACTATTCTTAAACGCCATTATGAGTCCCTCAAATTGTATTTGATGTTTAGGTCTATTTTCTTACCTGTTTTTTTAGATGTGATTCTGAATTTAAAAGTTTTACCCCATACCATATCACCTTCGCTACCAATCATACCATTTAATTTATCAATTTGTGTAGCTGCAGGCTGTGTATAGTCAACATCAGCGTCATTAATAATCATATGTTTGACGTCAGGCGTAATTTGAAGTAGTTTTTTAAACATTGTGTTATCTTGTGTGGGTGTCGGTTCTTCAAGATCTGTTTCAAACATCACATCAAACACAGGATATTTATAACCACCATCGTCAACTAATTCAACTACTTGAATTGGGGCCAAATAACTACTATCGCCATTTTCATTTATAAATCTCATAAAGTAATAGTATTTTTTGTTTGTTTGTATTCTTTCTTCATAAATGCAGTTAGTAAAATAGTTTCTAATACTACTTTCGCTACTTATCAACAGTTCTTTTGTATGCACAAGATTGTTCATAAAATCGTCTATAGATGTAGGTTTGTAATCAATTCTATAAACTTCAAGTCTGCTTACTTTTGAAACAGAGTCTTTCATAATTAAATCGTCAATTAGCATATCGTGAGATGTAAGATATATTTCTCTTTTTTGTTGTTCCATGTCGCCCATGGGAGTCGGATATTGTCCAATAATTGATTTACTATCAAGATTGATGCCTTCAGTATTTTGGGGCAACCTAAAAGATTCTAAATTAACAAAGAAACCAATTGTTTGAGAATCATCAAGTCTTGAGAAAGGAGTTATATCAGGAGCCACTGGGGGATTGTCGAGTATTTTGACCACTTTTGATCCGATTGGTATCTCAACAATTCTGGCGGCAGGCGCAATAGATAAATTAAAATCAGCACAAAATTTAAATTGTGATTTAAACTGGGCATTTGTGGCAAAGCGATTCTTAGTTGGATCAAGCATATTGACTTGAATTGGAGCGTTTGACCCACCACTAGCTTTTACAAATGTTCTCTCGTCCTCGGTATACACTCTTTTTACTGCCCACATTTTGTATAATTCCATTTCTAATGTTTGATCTTCTTCAGTAAGTTCAGCCCATCTGTCATATCCGACCACCCAATCAGGGTGCCCTGAGTAGTCGATGGCGCGGCCGCCCGAATATTCAATTCTACTAAATCTTTTTTCTACATAATCATCTAAGTCAACTTCTAACGTAACACCAAGTGTAGGTATATTTATTACTTCAGAGTCTGAAATTGTGACTGGAGTTACATCAAGGACATCTCTCCATCTAATTTGTTCTTTACCTCCAAGTCCAAGCAAATGTTGTCTAAATAATTGCATTTGTGCTGATCTTTGTTCGTCAGCACCAACTGCTATCAGAACACCTTCGCCCATTAAATTGCTTTCAGTATTTAAAAGCTGATCAACAGCATCGCCTGTCACTGGGTCATACATTTCGGTACAGAATTTTTCGGGATCTGTGGTGACCACAAACGAGCCTGATTCTCTGTTGACAACTTCTCCAATATTTCTAGAAATTCTAAGATCACTATATTGATATTCGTAACCTTTAACAATTGCATATGCAGTTAATGTATAAAGGTATTGTTCATCATGCTTGACTTGTGTGTCGTAAAATGCAAAATCAGTACCGTCAACTTGCAATTGTGTAGGACTGTTCATAAAATAAAAATCTTGAATCGACGTGATTTTTCTTTCGCTATCTAAAAAGGAGCCACCAAGCTTAGTAAGTTTATAAGCAAAGGTGTCAGGTGGTCTATTAGATTTTTGCTCTTCTAATTCTGAAATTGTTTTTACAGGATTTTCTTCTACTGATATTAAATCATCATTAAGCAATGCAACAGAATCTTCAATAGCTTTAATAGTTTTTGCTGATTTGTAGTATCGATATCTTGAATCGGGATTTTCTGAGGATATTGAGGCCAAAGTTCTTTCGTTAACAAAGGTACTATTTGTATCACCTTGTTTATTAGTAGAATTATAAATACTTACTAAAGCAGAAAGCAAGTTTTGTGATCTCATTGTTTTTGGCACAGTGCTTTGCATATATTTATAGTTAATAGTTCCGCCTGACCCTACCTCATATGAGCTTGACAGTTCTATAGTTCTTGTTAAGTAATCGTTTGTCGATGTTATAAAATTATTTTTTAAATACAGAAGAACATCTTGTTCTAAATTGTAATCTCTCATAATTTGTGAAAAAGATTGGTCTCCATCAAGTGATGGCATGACAGGGTACTTAATTTTTGCATACATTGGCATTTTGTGAATTTCTGAATTTACTTGGTCTAGCAAGTCTTCTGCGTCACCTGTAAAAAGCAAGTTTCTATTTTTTTGCAATATTTGTGAAAGCGTATCCTCATTCAGTTGATTATTTACAAAAGCGCCGGTTAAGTACTCTCTGATCATGTAAGATTTATCATCATACATGGTGTGATCGGGATCTGTTGTTGTATCTATCTCACTGCTTTGGACAGCGTAGGGTGGCGGATAGTACTGCTTAACAGGATCAAAAAGTGAATTAGTAGCATCACCGTTAACAAGCAAAGACTCTGGGTCTCCCATGCTTACAAATTCAGTTATGTAGTTAGGGAAATCTGTGTCTGGAGTTGTACTATCGTCAACCATTTTTAGCATATATACATTTGGTAACTCTAA
>MDSV01025166.1_pt1 | contig 15437 bp, 11 predicted proteins | sample 810851 | NCBI WGS metagenome assembly MDSV01 (sample SAMN05326640, study PRJNA326480) | marine metagenome | isolation source: seawater | place: Atlantic Ocean: North East | collected 2012
GAAGGACGCGGCGCGCGCGGCGAGGACGTGTCGCGACTTCGCCGAGACGGTCAGGGCGTGGCGCTTGAACAAGAAACACCTCGCGCCGCCCGCCGCGCTCACCGTGGCCGGCGTATGCTCGTTGCTCCGCGCGTACCCCAGCCTGGAGTCCCTCTCGCTGCGCCGGTGCGCGAAAGGGTGCCTGCGCGATGTCGCCGACGTGGTCCGCGTCCTGCGCGCCGCCGCGTCTGGTCCCGCGGGTCGCACGCTGCGCTCCATCGACCTGGAGGGGTGCGACGTGGCCGACGCTGACGTCGTCGCGCTGCTCGAGACGTTCGCCACCTTTTCGGGACCAGAGGGCGCCGCGGAGTACCCCGTCTCCGAGCTCAAGCTCGGGAAGTGCGCGCGCGTGACTGACAAGGGGTTGGCCGCGCTCGCCGCACATCCCGCGGGGCGCGCGCTGCGATCGATTTCCGTCGCGGGCACGGCGGTCACCGCGGCAGGCGCGAGGGCTGCCCTGGGGGGGAGAGCCGCGGGCGGTTTGCCCCTGCTCGAGCGCTTCGATTTCTCGGGGTGCCTGGACGCGAAGGGCGCCGTCGCGCTCCCGCCGCTCGCCTCGGTGGCGTCCCTGCGCGCGATGTACCTGCCCGCGCTCACTGCGCTCAACGCGCAGCTCCCGAAACACGCGGGACTCGCCAGCCTACACGTCTCGCAGTGCGTCAACTTGACGTCGCTGCACGTGAGCGCGGCGTCGCTCCTGAAACTCAACGCCTCGCAGTGTAAGCGCCTGTCGCGCCTCGAGCTGCACTGCGCGTCGCTGGAGGCTCTGAACCTACAGCACTGCGCAGCACTGACCGGACCGATCGCGTTCGCATGCCGAGGCTTGACGGAAGAGCTCAACGTCAGCGGGTGCGTGTCGCTGCGCACGGAGTCGCTGCGGGCGATGGCTGCCGGCGCGCCCTCGCTGCAGCGCGCGAGACTGGAGGGGTGCGCGTCGCTGGAGGGCGAGCTCGCGTTCGCGTCGCGCGCCTTGCGCGAGGTGGTTGCGGACGGGTGCGGTCGCCTGGAGAGCCTACGGGTCGCCGCGCCGGTCCTGCGTGTCTCCGCGCGCAGGTGCAAGAACCTGACCGCGGTGTGGATCGAGCCACCGCCGGAACCGGAGGAGGGCGGGGATGGCGACGGTGATTTCGACGCGGGCGCCGTTTCCGACGCGCTGCGCTTGGATCTGCGCAACTGCGCGGCATTGACCCGCCTAGTGGGTATCAGAGCGGCGGCGCTGGAGGGACGACTAGACGCGGACCTCGTTGGGTGCCTGTCGCTTCCGCGAACCGCCAGACCGCCGGATCGGGTATAGCGCGTCGTCTTTCTCGCGTTTCATAGACAAAATCTTTTCGACGAACCGAACCGAACCGCCCGCGAAGACGACCGCGCGGTTCAGCACGCGAACATCGCGCCGAACGTGCTCGCGAGCGTCGCGGCGAGGAACAGCCAGAAGGAGTGCCCCCAGTAGTTCCTCACGTCATCCGCCGCGCCGGTATCGATGAATATCCCCCGCTCCGCGGCGGCGCGCTGCGCGCCAACGGACCCGGCGATGTCAAGCAAAATCCAGAGGAACACGAGCCACCCCGCCCATCCGGCGAGCACCTGGACGAGAGTGGTGATGCCCGCGCCGCCTCTTGCCTCGCAGAAGACGGTGCTCAAGATCACGGAGAACACCTTGAGGACACCGCAGAGCGTGAAGATCATCGTCAACGCGCGCGCGGCTTGCAACCTGGGATAAAAATCTTTTTCCCAGATGCCGTCGTACATTTTCATGTCCCGAGTGCACCCCTTCGCGGAGTCTCTTGTGAAGGGTAAGTTCTGGGCGAAGTCGCGCCTGATGTCCGCGGTGACCTTGCTGGCGTTCACCACGCGGTCGCCCTCGACGCTCGCGGCGCCGGCGCGGCGCGGCGCGTCCGAGGCGGTGGCCTGCGCGTCAACGACCGCGTCGTCGGCCAAGGCGGGCGCCGGCGACGTCGGGTCTTCCGAGAGTTCCTGGAGAAGGGCGTCGAAGCTCTGGTTGCCGTCGACGAGCTCGGCGGGGATCACGGGCGCGTCGTAGCACACGCGCCACAGCCCGGCGTTGGAGACGCCGGGAAGCACGGGGCCTTTCGCGGTGACGTTCGGATCTGCGCGTCGCGAGGCAGGGCGAGGCGGGGCGAGGTCAGCGCGCGAGGCACGCAGGAAGACGCGGAAACGAGACACGTGGAAAAGAAGAAGAGGCCGCACCGAGCCAGAAGGTGCCTGTGATGGCAACGATCGCGGCTATGACGGCCACGCCCTCGGCAACGACCAGGGCCATGAGCTGACAGCCGCCCATCTTGCGCTTACCGCGTTCGCTCATGGTCGCGACGCGCGTGTTGGAGTGCGGCGCGTCGGGTTGTTCTTCTCGCCTCGTGCGCCCGACGTCGGAACTTCCGAGAGCTCCTTGGAGGAGGGGAACCGGTCGGTTTCGTGGCTTCGAGCGCGACCCTCGGCGCCTCGAGCGCGCGCGCGGAGGAAACCCGGTTCGCTGTTTCACGAATTCCTCGGTCGAGACGAGACGCGCGCCCCCGGACGAGACGTGGACCGCTCGCGTGCGAATACACGTCTTCCGAAAGGTGAAATTAAAACAGTCGAAGAAGCCTGGCACTAAAAATACGTCTCGCGTCGCCTCGTCGCCCGGGGATGGGTCGAAGCCACGACATCGAGGGGGGCGTCATCGTACCGAACGCGCGTCGCCCCTACTTTTGTTTGTGGGAAACGAGCTTCCGAGAACGCCACCGCGAGCCTCGACGCGTGCTCGCCCCTTTGCGCCGGACGCGGAGCGCTCGCGCTTAAAAAATTATTCTCGCCTCTGCATCGTCGCGCGGCGCGTCTCCGCGATGGAAGCGCGCGCGAAGAGCGCGACTAAATACGGAGCAGTTCGTCCGCGCGGACGCCTAGTCGAACTTGCAGTCCCCCTCGTCCGTGGGCAGCCCGAACATCTTCTTCGCGGCGCCGATGGGGTTGAGCAGGCACTCCTCCGGGTCGTCCCCGTACGACCGCCGCAGCTTCTTCACAATCTCCCACCGCTCGCGCGAGGTGATGACGGCGCCCTGCGGGTCCTCGCTGTGCACCAGCTCCGTGGGCATGGACTCGCCGTGCGCGGCGAGCATGTCCACGGTCGCCGCGCGGATGCTCTCCTTCTTCGGGCCGCACGGCCGACGGGACGTGAGGAAGTCGTACGCCTGGTCGAGGTTCTCAAAGTCCAGGCACCAGTACAGGTACGCGATGGCCACCCCGGGCGACCTCCCCATGCCCGCCGTGCAGTGGCAGTACACCTTGTGCCCGTCCCGCAGCGCCTTGTCCATCGCTGCGACCGCGCGCGGCAGGCCCTCCCGCAGCGAGTCCGCGTTGAAGTCCACGAACGGCATGTGCACGTGCTTCACGTCCCGCTGCTCCATCTGCCACCGGATCGCGCCCGCGTCGACGTTCCAGTACTCCTTGTCCTTATCTTGCTGCGTGTCGAACATGCACGTCACGCCCTCGACGTCGCGCAGGCGGTCGATGTCCCCCTGCGTCGTGGGCTGCGTCCCGACGATCAGGTTTGGGAGGATTTCGTGGTAATCTGTGGCGAGAGGTTCGTGGCGGCGCCGGGAAGCGCGGTGAGTGAAAAGTTCGACGAGCGCGTCGGAACGCGTTTTCATCGCCGGGTCGAATCGATCTAAAAAATGCGACGAGTTGACGAGTTGGAACTCGCAGAAAAGCGCGAAAGATGCCTTTTCGGCGCGTTAGGTCAACCGGGCGAATCTCGGGAGTGGGTCGAGGGGGCTCGGATCGCGCGGGGGCGTGAACCGGCTCGGCGGCGTCGCGGGCCGCGTCGCTATCGCCCGCGTGTCGCGTGGGGCCGGAAAGCCGCGGCGGGGAAACGCGGTCGTCGCGCCCGGGCGTCAAAGCGTGCGCGTTGTTGGTTGGTGCACTACTCACACAAACCGAGCTCGTGGCGATACTCGAAGGGCGTCTTCGAGTACTCCGCCATGGCTTTGTTATACGCGTCCTGGCCCTGGTCGTCCGCGCGGACGACCAGCGCACCTCTGTTGCGGCGCGTGTGGAGACGCGCGGCGGCTCGGGGGGACACGCGCGCTGAGCGCGCGCCCGCCAAGCCCCGGACGCCACCGCGGAAACCCCCATCGCAGGAAACGCGCGAGTCGATTCCACGCACGCTTTTCCCCCGCGCCTCGAGGCGCGCGGCGCACATGGTGAGCGACGTCATGCCTCCTCGGGTGTTCGCCGGATGCGTGTGCAGCCTCTGTCGATGCGCGAGCGGGTCGCGAACGTGAGCGGCGCGCGAGGCTGTCGGCGCGCTTGGCTCGACCGCGCGCGTTTCGAGCGCGAACAGAGTTAACCCAGGCGCCTGAAAAAGCTGCAGCGACGCGCGATCGCGCGTCATCCGCGGGCGCGTCGTTTTTTCGAGCCGGATGCGGACTGGCCGTACAAAGTACTTGCGTGTGATGATGGATCAAAACTTGAATTTCTTCGCGTCGCTCTCCTTCTTCTTCGCGTCCGCCTTGCGCTTGGACTTGCGCGCGTTCTCGGCGACCATGTCCGAGAAGTCCTCGGGCGCGGCGGCCGCGCGCCGCGCCGCGGTCTCCGCCTCGAACCGCGCCGCCACCGCGGCGTCGTCCATGCCGCGCTCCAGGTCCTCGGGATTGAGCGCGATCTCCGCCGCACCCGCCGCCGGCTCGCGCCGCGCGCGCTTCGACGCGGCGCCGGGCGCCGCGCCCACCGCGTCGCCCGCGCCGGGCACCACGTACGTGTGCGCGCTGCCCATCAGGCTCCCCTCCGCGACGCTCGCGTCCTCGACGTCCAGCACGCGGTACAGCCGGGGAGGCCCCTCGTCCTCCTCCCCTTTTCCTCGCTTTTCTTTGCGCAGGTCCAGGGGCTCGAGCGCCTCCGGCTCCGCGCCCGCCTCCTCCTCGGCTTCGTCGTCCTCGGGCTCGTCTTCCGCCTCCTCCTCCTCCTCGCTCTCGTCCTCGCTTGTATCCTCGTCCGCCTCCTCGAGCGCGCCCCAGGGCTCGTCCTTCCTCAGCACCAGGTCGTACGGCGTGGACTCGTCCGGCCGCTCGCCGCCGACGCCGAAGACGTCGCCGTAGATGGGGCGGCCGAGCGCGTCGACGGGCGGCTTGCCCCAACCCCCCGGGTGGTACCCGAATTGCGCGCCCGCGGGGATGGGCGCGGACACGCCCGGGATCTTGAGGTGCGGGTACGAGGGCGGGGGACCGTACCGCTGCATGTTGATCAGCCAGGGCGGGGGGCCGTCCTCTGACATGCCTAGCGCCTCTCGCGTCTCCTCCGAGAGCGCACCCGGCCGCTTCCCCGCGACGGGCGTCTCGTACTCCTTGCCCTCGTAGTACACCTCGCCCACGGCGGTCATCTTCGGTTTCGTCTGGAACTTGAAGAACGCGTCGTGCAGTACCTGGTAGTCGATGTCGATCTTGCCCATCTTCGCGGTGGTGGCGTCCTTGCCCTTCTGCTTGAGCTTCTTGCCCTCCTCCTTCTCCGCGTACGCGTCGCGCAGCTTCTGGATACCCGTGGCCTCGATGAACGACGGGAGCCGCCACGGCGGCTTCTCCAGCCCGCGCTTGCCGGCGAGGAAGGCACGTTTCTGGCACCAGTGCTGCGGGACGGGCACGGTGTTGCGGTAGCTCTTCAGGTACACGAGCAGACGCGGGTCCGCTGCCGCGACGTCCCACGCCTCGACAACCTCCGGGCGCGCGCAGAGCTGTTTCAGCTCGGCGACCCGCATGCGGTTCGCAGCCTTTCGGGCCTTGTTGCTCAAGCCGCCGTCCAGGTGCGCGTCGTCGTCCTCATCGTCGTCGTCCGACCCGACACCGGCGTCCTCCTGCTTCACCGCGTCCCGCTCGGCGACGCCGTCCTCCGTCTTGACGCCATCCGTGTCGAGACCGTTCGTTCGGTTCGGCAGATCTTCGGGCTTGACGTACGTCGCCGCGTACCCATCCTCGCGCTTGTTGAACTTCTCCACCACCGCGCCGAGCTCGGCGAAGGACCCGTCCAGCTCGAGCGGCGCGGCGACGTACTCGACGATCACGTCGTCGTCCTCCGCGTCCGCGGGGGGGGCCTTCGCGGCCTTCGCGGGCTTTTTCTTGGGCGAAGCCTTCGGCTGGGCCGCGCGAGATCGCGACGCGGGCGACTTCGGACCCGGCGCCGGCTCGGGCGCCGCGGCCTGCGCCTTCGCAGCCTTGCGCTTCTCGCGCCTCTTCGCCGCCGCGCCCATCTCGCGCGCGTACCACCTCGGTCGGCGCGCCCACGGATGAATTGCGCGCTCGCCGACTCTAAGCGAGAAGCGGCATCAAAGATGACCACTGGTTGAGTCGGCAAAATACAAATTTTGTAGGTTTTCCTAAGCGTCGCAGACAGGCAGACGACCGGCACACGCCAAGTTCCCGAAACCCGCTATCGCAATAACCTCGCGATCCGCCGCCGGGCGTGCACTCGTCGACGTGCCCCGAACGCATCTGAATTCGAGGACCATGAAAATCACCAACGCTCTCGTGGTGCGTGCATCTCCCGCTCGTCGCTTCCCTCGCATCCGCGCGCTTTGAAACTCCTCACCGCCGCCGCGTGCGGCTCGCGCGGATCCCGCCGCTTCGCGATCCGCAATCGTCGGCGGGCTGACTTGACTGACACGTGTCTCCGAACGCCTCCCCCGCAGGCCCTCCTGGTCGCATCCGCCGTCGCCTCCGCGCGCGCGGCGTGCCCCAGCGGCACCTCCCTGGATATCTCCACCGAGCACTTCCCCGCGGCGCACCGCATCGCGACGGACGACACCGCGTTCGGCGCCAGCGACGTGACCGTCGCCAGCGACTTTTCCGTGCATTACGACACGTACTTCAAGGTGGTGCAGACGCTCTGCGGCGCGCACGCGCCGTTCGGGTGCGTCCCCCGCACGTACGTGCTGACTCTGTGCGGCGCGACCACGCCCACGAAGTACACCAACGGCACGGCCTTCCCTGCGGACACCACGCACTTCACCATCCCCGTCGCAGGCGTTGCGACGGCCGGCTCGACGCCGGTGACGTTCCTGGAGATGCTCGACCTGCGCGACTCGATCGAGCTCGTCGACCCCACGTCCGTTCACTCGCCGTGCCTGCAGCATTTGGAGGAGACCGAGCAGATCGACACGGCGAAAAACGTGTGGGGCACCACCTCCTGGGCCGATCGCGCCGCCGCGCACGAGGACGTGCAGGTGGTGTTCACGGACTCGTGGGGCACCGGCGCGAGCGACACGGACAAAGACGTCGTGTTTGACGCCACGTCGGACCCGGGCGCGCTCGCGCGCGCCGAGTGGATCAAGTTCATGTCCGTGTTCTTCAACGAGGAGGAGAAGGCCAACCTGTACTTCGCCCGCGAGAAGGCTGCGTTCGAAGCCACCGCCGCGAACACCGCGCGCCTCTCCGCCGCCGCCGGGAAGACGTGCGCGTGGGTGCAGAAGTTCGTCAGCTGGACCACCGGCGCCACGGAGTACCACGTCTCGTACTCCGCGTACAAGCAGGAACTTTGCGTTGGCGCGGGCATGACGCCCGCGACGGACGCCGCGGACCTGGCGCTCGACGCGCCCGCTTACAAGATGGTGTTCACGAGCCTCGCCGACTTCCACGCCAAGCTCGTCACGTACGACGTGATCATCGATGAGACGTACCAGGTTGACGTCCTCGTCGCGACGAAGGACGTCGTGCTGACCAGCCTTGGCGTCGACCCCGCCGACACGTCCGGCGCGCTCAAGGAGGGCGCGCTGCTCCTGCGTACGGACGCCCACGTGAACGACGAAGTGACCAACCTGACGGACACCAACGCCGCCGCCCTGGATTGGTACGAGTCCGCGGTGGCGCGGCCCGCTCTCGTGGTGGGGGATCTCGCGCACCGCACGTGGCCCGACAGCATCGTCGCGCCGCCGGCGGGGTGCTCGCGCTACTTCCGCGACGTGCTCGCTGGCGAGATGCCGACGGTCAACGGCAAGGACCAGTGCGACACCTGGCTCGCCGCGGAGAACGAGCAGATGTGCCTGAACAACCCCGTGCTCGTCACGGACGCCGATCTCGAGGCCAACGCGGCGTCGAAGACGCTCGGCCACGCGCTCGCGCTGCTCGCCGGCGGCTTCGCCGCGCTGCTCGTCGCGTAAGAAGAGGAGTGATCACACCAAATGCCAGCAGGTGAGTCAACCAACGATGACACCAAGGTCTTGGGAATCCACAATACCTCCACGCATCTCTCACACTACAACTACGGACTGTCTTACAGTTATAGTTATGAATAACACGCGGCCACCGTACCGCGTAGGTTTACTGGATATGTACCACTAGCCCCTGCGCCCTGTGAGTGGCAACGGGAAGGTGCAACCTGCGACGATTAGGGCGCGACACGAAGCGGACCAAGGAATTCTTCTGAGTTATTGACTCAACTAAAGCCTTCTCCGCCCCTGTCCGCCCGCTGCAAGTCATGGAGACACTGGCGTTGCGGGCCTGACTCCCTCGTGAGTTCCCCCGCGACGCCAGTGTCTCGAATTTCTGGTCGCACCGCCCAAAGCGCTCCGCATGGCGCGGCGAATAATTACGCATATCTAAAACTACTAGACTCCTTACACGTTACTCATTCATTCGTAGCTACGAAATCCACCGCTGCGCGCGAAGCGCCGCAAGGCTATAATCGAGGATACTCGCCGATTGCCACATGTTCCATCCCATCGCGTCTTCCTGGTCCTCATGTTTGACCTCGTCGAGGTAAACCGCCGCGACCGCCGCCGCCGCCTCCATCTCCTCTGTTGCTGCGTCGATCTCGCCACCGTGTTCGCCGCCGCAAGTTTCCCTCACCCAGTTCGTCTCCACGTCCCACGCCCCTCGTCGGTGTTTAAGCAAACGCGCTGCGCACAGCGCCATCTGTTTGAGCAAATCCACTTGGCTCGCCGGCGACCCCGACCCGCCAACCGGCGCGTCCACAACCCCGGGAGGGGGGGAAGGCTTGGTATCGCTCGCCTCCCGGGCCGCCTTTTCCGCGCCCGGGCTGTGCAGTACGGAAACCTCATACCCTTCCCGGAGCGGATCAACCGACCACCGCCGGTGCAGGTGAATGGCGTCGCGACACGCGGCGCACGCTTTGGTGAGCGCGGCGTCCGTTGCGCCTTTCACGTCCTCAACGTTCGCCAGATTCAACACGGACGCGTGCAAGGTGGCGCACTCGACGGATGATGGCGCCATCTCCGCCGCGCGCTCAGCGCTCGCCAGTGCGCACCGCAGGAACATCCGCCGGTATGAATGCAAATCGCGTTTCCCGTGCGACGCCCCGAACCCGCGGTGCTTGATGAAAAACTTGCGGGGCTTCTCCTGCGCGTCCCACGCGGCGTCCGAGTACAGGCTCGACAGCTTGACCATCATCCGCGCACGCCAAAAGTGCACTGCGGCTCTTCGCAACCCATCCGCGTCGTCCTCGTCAACGGACGAGGTGCTCATCGTGCAAGGGGACGCGCGTTGCACTGCGCGCGACACCTTGTAGATCCCCGCTGGCTTGGGAACCCGTGGAGATCCGCTCCCGCCCCCGTCCCCGCCCCCGGTCTCGTCGGACGCGTTCGCGCCGAAAGCCTGTCTCCGACAGCCTCCATGTCGCTTGACCTTGCCCGTCGCCGCAATCTCGGCCTGCACCAGCGCCTCGACCCGCGCGGGGTCGCTCATCGCTTGCGATACGCGGAGGCGTGTGGCGAAAATCGGCGAAATGAGCGGTAAAATACGAGCTCGCCGCCTCGCCGCGCCGCTCGTCCCGTGGACGAGGCGGTTGTACAGTTATAGAATGAGCATCGAGGCCAAATCTGCTTCGTACGACGCGACCGCGGAAACGACTATGACGGGGTGAATTCGTGTATGATGAGCGCGTCTTACGTATTAAACATTTAATACCAGAGTAACACGCGTTCTCGGAACAGGCGGCGCCCGCGCGTCGCGTTCGTCTCTCTCGACGCGTCGCGTCCCGTCGTCGAAAAGGACGTCTCCTCTCACTGCGGCGTGAGACCGATGACGCCGCAGGCGAGGCGCGCGCCGGCGTTGCCGGTGGTGCTGGAGGTCTTGCCCTGCGTGCCGATCTCGGAGTTGTCGCCCTTGCCGAGGTCGTCCTCGAGCTCGTGGATGACCACGGCGCGGCCGACGATGGAGTTGGGGCCGGACAGGGGGATCTGCACATCCTCCATCTCCCACTCGCATCCGTCGGCGGTGGCGACGATGTTGCCGAGGTCGCCGGCGTGGCGCTCCTCGTCGGTGGGCGCGCCGTGCTTCTTGCCCGCGGGGTTGAAGTGGGGGCCGGTGGACATGCAGCCGTTGGTGGTGTCACCGAACTCGTGGATGTGGAATCCGTGCTTGCCTTCGGTGAGGCCGGAGAAGGACGCCACAACCTTGGTGGGGCCGTCGCCGGACTGCGTGAAGGTCACGGTGCCCTCGACGCCGGCGGAGCCCGTCAGGACGCAGATGGCCTTCTTCTCGTCCGCGACGACGGAGAACGCAGCGCGGCCGGCGTTCGCGCGAACCGCGGCGCGGGGCTTGAGGGTGAGGCTACGACGTTCGGGGTAGAACGTGGAGGGGTGAACGCGGAAGGGATTAAGTCAGTGGGCGTTCGTTCTCGCGCCGTCCACGCGCGGAAAGGGAATAACAGCGACGACGATCCAATCCGATCGGGGCTTTTTCGGGGCACTTTTCGGGGGACGCACCCGCGGTGCGTGCACTTGGACGAGCACACGTGCTTGACGGGGGCGGCGACGTTCATGCAGACAATGGTGGCCATTTTGATTGTCGGGTGGGCGAGGTAAGTCGCGCGCGGTGAAGTGGCGGGGATGGCTTCCGCGGGGGGTCGTTATCCACTTTTTGGTGACGTGTTCCGTGAGCAGGTTTTTGGTTTTCGGACGATCGCTGTGAGCACAAGTATTTAGTCAGGCGCCTCACGAGACGCCCCGACGGGCGAGTCGAAAGGTTTCGATCGAAGCCACCATCCAAAAAAGCGCTCCTGTTGACGCCTCTCTAGCACACTCCTTCGCGGCGCGGCAATGACGTCCACTTCGACGATGCTCCTCGCTGCGCCCCCGCGCGCGATGGCTCCTCGCGCGTCTGCGCGGAATTTTCGCGCGCAGCGCGCCGTCCCGTCGCGTCGCCGCGCGCGCGTCGCGCCCGTCGCCGCGGCGGCGGAGTCTCCCCCCGCCTCGGAATCGGCCCCTCCCTCGGTGGCGCGCTCGCTCGAGTTCATGGTGGAGATGTCCTGCGGCAAGTGCGTGGCGAGCGTCGAGCGCGCGTGCGCGGCCGTCCCCGGCGTCGAGGCGGTGGTGGCGAACCTCTCCGCCAACACCGTGCGCGTCGTGGCCACCGCCGCGGCGTCCGCGGACGACGTCGACGCCGCGGTGACCGCCGCCGGGTACAAGTGCCGCCTGGTGGGCCAGGGCGCGCTCGAGATGTTCGGCGAGGATCTCGCCGCGCGCCTGGGCACGAACCTGCGCACGCTGCACCAGTCGCTGGCCGCGGTCGCCGAGTTCAAGGGCGAGGACTACGGCCACGGCTCGGTCGCGGGCGTCGTGCGCTTCGTGCAGGTGGACGAGGAGACGTGCATGGTGGAGGGACGCGTCTCCGGTCTCGTTCCCGGCGCGTCGTACGCGGCGACGGTGCGCGCGTTCGGCGACGTCACCCGCGGCGTCGAGAGCGTCGGCCCCGCGTACGAGCTCGGCGGCGAGCTGGGCGTCGTCGAGGCGGACGCGCGCGGCGACGGCGTCATCGCGAGCCGCGTCGTGGACGAGAGGCTGAAGGTGTGGGACATCATCGGGCGCGCCGTCGCCGTGGCGCCCGCCGACGGCGGCGGCGCCGGCGTCGCCGCCGTGCTGGCGCGCTCCGCGGGGATGGGCGACAACCTCAAGCAGCAGTGCGCGTGCGACGGGACGGTCATCTGGGAGAGCTCGCACGACGACTTCAAGCCGGAGAGGAGGACCGCCGCGGACGGCGGGAAGAATGTGTAAAATGAGAGATGTTCGAATCATCGACGTCAGTCGCGTCGCGTCGCGTTTGTCGCGTCGTCGCGCGGCGCGGCATCGCCGTCGTCTTTTTTTCGTCTCTCCGAAACTTCGGTGGTCGCTCCCAGCCCGATTGACGTCATGTCTCGCGCGCTTTCGCCCCGAAAGAACGCGCCGAGCGCGTCCCAAAAAGGCACGATCGAGCGTGCCGCCCGCATCCATAATTGGGTGCCGGTCGTGCGATGGGCACGGCGACCGCGGAGGCGCCGACTCCCCCCTTCGGGGATGTTGGCGGTGGGGGCTGGGCCTCGCGCTCCGACGCGTACGCCCACGCCGCCGGGCTCTCCACCCGCGGCCGGGCCACGTTGCCCAGCGACCCGTCGCTGTACGATCCGCCCCGGACCTCGCGTTCGACGCGGAGCACCGTGAGACTCGGCGACCCGCTCTCGCCGTTCGTGTCCGAGGTGATGCGCCCGCAGGGCATCCTGCAGGAGAAGAAGTACGAGATCCCCGCCGCGCGCGCGCGGTACTCCAAGGGCAGGGATACGCCCTCTCGCGGCGAGTCCGAGGCGCACAAAAGCCGGAGGGCCCACCCGTCTCTTTTCCAGAGCAACTCCTCCATGAGCGCGTACGCCAGCACCAAAGCCAGGCTGCGCGCGCCCGAGCCGTGGCACGACGCGCACCCACACGAGTTCAAGCGCGCATCGCGTCGATCGCGGCCTTCCGACCGCCGGGACATGGTCGAGCTCTTAACCCTGGAGGAGGCGCGCACGCCCCTCGAGCGCAGGCGCGCGCTCGAGCACGAAGCCGCGCTCTCGGGCGCCGAGAGCCGCCGCGTCGCCGCGCTCCGCGACGCCGCGCGCGTCGTGTCTTCGCGGCGCGCCGCCGCCGCCGCCGAGATCAAGTCCGCATTCGGGACGAGGCGCGAGGCGAACGAGGCCTTCAAGAACCGGGCGTACGGGTGGGAGGGCGACCGGGGGGATCGCGACGCGCGAGAGTCGAAAACGAAGTACGAACCCGTGGACGACGCGCTCCGCGTCGCCGACGCGCTGACGCGCGGCGCGCGGCAGAAGGTGCCCCTGCCGCGCGTCGTGGGCCCGTGCGCGTTCGTGCCGAGCTCCGCGGAGGCGTACGCGGAGGCGCGCCGGGCGAGGTTCGTGACGGACGAGCGTCTGGCGTTCGCCGACGAGGCGGAGGCGCTGCGCGCGACGGAGCGACGGCTTGGGGGTGTCGCGCCGCGGGCCAAGTACGCGGCGTGCTTCGCGGATTTCGCGCGGTCGCACCGCGAGGCGGAACGTAACGCCGGGCGCGCGGTGCGCGCGCACACGAAACGTGGCACTGCGCTGCGGCGTGAGACGGAGTCCGAGACGCAGAGGCAGATGCGCGAGCTGGACGCGTTTGAGGCGCGCGTCGAGTACTTTCACGAAAACGACCTCGCGCGGAGGCTGGTGGACCGCGGGTGGCTGCGCGAGGACGCCGCGCGCGGCGCGGGCGGCGCCGAGATGTCGAGCGTGCGCGACGATGCGAACCCGCAGGCGTCGATGGTGCGCGCGCGCGCCGCCGCGGACGCCAGGCTGGCGCTCGCGAACCGACGCGGCGAGTGGACCGACGCGAGCTCGGAGGAGGGCAACCTGGAACCGGACCTGTCGCGGTCAGAGGAGTGACGAGAGGAAGCGTCGCGCGCGCCGTTGCCGTCGAGTCTGTTGGTCATCTTCGCGTCGGGGGGTCGATGCCGCACGAACGAGACGCGCGCGAACGACGCGTGCTAGTACAAATCGTAGGAGTGAAATAAAAGTCTCCGTGATGCCCTCGCGGCGCGCCGGCGAACTGGAAGAAGGCGTCGCCGCAGGCGGTATCCTTTCGGACGTAAAAAATCTGGTTCCGGAGAGCGTCTAGGCGCGCGCGCGGCCGTTGACGTAGTAGTGCTGCCCGACGTCGTCCAGGTTGGAGAACGTGGCTTTCCACGCGCCGTAGTACGTCAGCACCTTGTAGTTGAGCCCCCATTTCTTGGCGAACGCCTTGAACCGCCGCGAAACCTCGGGCTGCCGGAACTGCGGCATGTCCGGGAACAGGTGGTGGATCACCTGGCAGTTCAGGTATCCCATCAGCCAGTTCACCGCGGGCTTGCTCGGGTCGATATCGACGGTGTGGTCCACGGCGTAGTGCACCCAGGAGATGTGCTTGTCCGAGGGCAATACGTCCGTGTGCGTGTGCGACGTCGAGAAGTGCGCGAAGAGGTACATGTACGCGAACCAGTTGCCGACGGTGAACCACCAGTACGCCACCGGCCACGAGTACCCGGAGGCGAGCATGATGACCGCCGTCCTGACGACGTGCGACGCCACCATCCAGGACGCCTCCTCCCAGTTCCTCTTGCGGAGCACCTGGCGCGGGTGCAGCACGTAAATCCAGAAGGCCTGAACCAGCAAGCCGCTCGTCACCGGCACGAACGTCCACGCCTGCGCGCGCGCCCAGAGGCGGTTGAAGCCGCGCGGGCGGTTATCCTCGACGGCCGTCTTGAAAAACGCCACCGCGGGGGTGGTGTCCAGGTCCATGTCGTGCCGCACCTTCTGCGGCGTCGCGTGGTGCTTGTTATGCATCTGGTTCCACATGTCCCCCGACGTGCTCAGCCCGAACCCGCAGGTCGCCGCCTGGATGCGCTTGTCCCACCAGATGTCCCCGGTGAGCGAGTTATGCCCGCCCTCGTGCTGCACCCAGCCGCACCGCGCGCCGAAGAAGCACCCGTAGACCGCGGAGGCGGCGACCGGGTGGCCCGCGGACATCAAGTACGTGCCGAGCGCGAACGTGAGCGCGAGCTCGAGGAGCCGGTACGCCAGGTGGAGCCGCGACGGGGCGAAGAACCCCTCGCGCTCCAGTTCGCCGCGCCACTTCGCGAAATCAGCCAACATCGCCGCATCCGGGTCGGCGGTCCTCGGCTTCGCCGCGGGCCTCTGAGGCAGCGCCTTCAGCATCTTCCAGGCCTTCTTCGAGCGCATGTGGAACTCCGTGAACGCCTCCGTGGCGTCCGCGCCGGTGTTGGCGAGCATGTAGAAGATGACGCTGCCGCCGGGATGTTTGAAGTTGGTCACGTCGTATTCCACATCCCCGACGCGCACCCACCGCGTGGTGAACGTGCGCGCCAACAGATGCGGCTCGAGCTTTGAGTGCGCCGGCCCGAGTCGCGAGGCATCCTCCGTGGATACCTGCGCCACTTTCGCGGCCGCGCGCGTCACGGGCGACCGAATGTCCGAGGGGGGGCACATCGCGTCGGACGCGAACCACCCTCGCGTCGTGAACGCGCGGTTTCTTCAATTCTCGCCGATGGGGGATCGAACCGCCGATGGGTCCGGTATCCGGAGCCGACGACCGCGATCGCACGCCGCGTGGCTCGTGAAGCGAAGACGCGAGGCTC
>MDSV01213924.1_pt1 | contig 15437 bp, 13 predicted proteins | sample 810851 | NCBI WGS metagenome assembly MDSV01 (sample SAMN05326640, study PRJNA326480) | marine metagenome | isolation source: seawater | place: Atlantic Ocean: North East | collected 2012
GGTTCTTGGCTAAGCAATCTGCTTATCTATCTATTAACCTGCCTGCCTATTTACTTGCCTAATTACTTGTCGACTTACCTATCCACATCCGCCATCACAAAATCGATACTGGCAATGATTGCAATCAAGTCTGCCACCATAAAGCCTCGGCTAATTTCCGGGATCATCTGCAGATGCGCAAAAGAGGGTGTTCGAATCCGGGTGCGATAGGACGTCGTACTGCCATCGCTCACCAGGTAGTAGCTGTTAATGCCCTTGGTCGCCTCGACCGCCACGGTCACTTCGTCTGGCGGGATAACAGGCCCCCAGCTCACGCTGAGGAAGTGATTAATCAGCGTTTCAATGTCTTGCATGGTTTTTTCTTTGCGCGGAGGTGTGGTCAGCGGATGGTCGGCCTTGTAGTCGCCAGCCGGCATATTATCCACGCACTGCTTGATTATGCGCAGACTCTGACGCATTTCCTCTACTCGAATGGCACAGCGGTCGTAACAATCGCCGTTTACTGCGATGGGTACGTCGAAATCGAAATTCTCATAGCCGCTATAAGGTCGCTGCTTGCGGAAATCCCATTCGAGGCCAGTGGCACGCAGCCCTGGGCCAGTAACTGCCCAATCGTAAGCCTGCTGGGTATCGTAAGCGCCAATGCCTTGAGTGCGACGCTTGACGATGCCGTTGTTCATTACCATCTGATCATATTCATCAAGACGTTGCGGCATAAACTCCAGTAGCTCTCTTACCCGGGTTTCCCAGCCGTTAGGCAGGTCTTGGGCGACACCACCGATTCGAAACCAGCCCGGATGCATGCGCGCACCACAGATCGATTCGATGATATTGAAGATACGCTCGCGTTCTACAAACATGTAGAAAATGGGAGACAACTGCCCCACGTCCTGCGCAAAAGTGCCGTAAAACAACAGGTGGCTGCAGATGCGGAACATTTCCGAGAGCATGATGCGAATCGTCTTCACCCGCTCAGGCACTTCAATGCCAGCCATTTTCTCAACCGCCATGACATAAGGCAGGTTGTTCAACACACCACCGAGGTAATCGATGCGGTCGGTATAAGGAATAAAGGTGTGCCAGGATTGACGCTCACCCATCTTTTCGGCGCCACGGTGGTGGTAACCGATGTCCGGCACCGCATCAACCAGAATTTCGCCATCCAGCTGCAGCGCGATACGAAATGCACCGTGTACCGATGGATGGTTGGGACCCAGGTTCAGAAACATGAATTCGGACGTGTCTGATTTACGCTTCATGCCCCACTCTTCGGGCTTGAACAGCAAGGCCTCTTGTTCGAATGCCTCTTGATCATCGTCCAGCGAGAACGGCTCCATCTCCGTGGCTCGCGCGGGATGCTCCTTACGCAGGGCATGCCCCTCCCAGGTGGGAGGTAAAACAATTCGATACAGGTTGGGATGGCCTTCGAATTCGATGCCGAACATGTCCCAGGTCTCGCGCTCGTACCAGTTGGCACTCGGCCACAGGTCAATGACAGTGGGTAGTTTCAGATCAGCATCCTGCAGCGGCACTTTGACTCTGACATCACTGTTTCCGCTAAACGACATGAGGTGATAGACCACGGCAAACTCAGCAGCCGGCTGGCCATCGCGATGCACTCTGACCCGTTCATCGATGCCGGTCACATCAAACAGCATCTCGAAGCGGGGCGTCGAATGGTCGCGCAGGCTCTTGAGCAGCGCCTTGATATCCTTGCGGTCAACCCAAAAGGTGGGCATGCCGTCACAAGTGGGCTGGACCGCCAATATGCGGTCACCAAAGTCCCTCAGCACTTGTGTCACAAGGGCATTACCGGTCGCTGCTGCTGGCGTGCTGATCTGGGCGCTTTGCATCATTAATTACTTAAAAAGTCTATAACTGATTGAATTTTCGATTAAACCTGGTCCGGGGAACGCAGCTCTGTGGCCGCAATGCGTTCATCGTGACGCACCTCACGCTGCACCGGATTGGTCTCGCGCTGAATTATGCCCTGGTCGTTAATGACCCAGCTTAGCGGTCGGCGCTGGCGCCCAATGGACTCTTGCAGCAGGATAAGGCCCTGCAGCAACGCTTCAGGCCGCGGTGGGCATCCGGACACATACACATCTACAGGCAGGAATTTGTCCACACCCTGTACCACGGAGTAAATGTCGTACATACCGCCCGAATTCGCGCATGAACCCATGGAAATAACCCACTTGGGCTCAAGCAATTGATCATAAAGAAGCCGCACAACAGGAGCCATTTTGCGGAAGACAGTACCAGCAATCACGATCATGTCGGCCTGCCGGGGCGTGCCCCGAATAACCTCGGCCCCAAAACGAGCTAGGTCATGACGCGCGGTGAAAGCTGTCGCCATTTCCACGTAACAGCAGGAAAGGCCAAAGTTAAAGGGCCAAATGGAGTTCTTCCGGCCCCAGGACACCATATCTTCCAACTTGGCCATCATGACATTTTGACGAATGAAATCGTCAACGGCATTACCGCCAGGTTGCGGAGAAGCGGCCTGGTCAGCGCGCTGAAGTTCCCAATTCATAGCTTGAATGCCTTTCTGTTAACGACGCCGCCCGGTCCTTTCATCTCGGTTAGTTCACGGCGCTGGGTTTCAGTACGCCAATCGAGGGCGCCAATACGCCATAGATAGAAAAGAGCAACTATAAGAATGGAGATAAATACACTGATTTCAATAAATCCTGGCCACCCTGCTTGCTCTACGGCAATAGCCCAGGCAAACAGAAACACAACTTCCAGGTCGAAAATAATAAAAAGGATGGCGGTCAGGTAAAAATGCACCGAAATCCGGAACTGGGCACTACCAACTGAAATGATGCCTGACTCAAATGGCGTATTTTTATATTTACGCTGAATTCTCTGACCGAGAAAGAATGACAGACTGAGCATTGTGACCACGACGGCGAGCACAGCAGCTGTATAAACGAGAAACGGGGTGAGGGCTTCGAAATAAGTTGTCGATTCTTCCAAGACGTTAACCGATATCTTCAGATTGATTGATGTTTTAAGCCTGTCCAAAGGCTTTAACTGCAGCGCCGTGTCTGCCGACCGCCAAACTCACCATCACTGCGCACAGCAACATAGCGAACAGCAACCCACCTTCGTTGTGAAGCAAGCGGTGGATTCAAGCATTCGGTATACACGTTCGGCACGAGCTACAGATTCATGAGAGCCGTGCAAACAAGCGTCGACTTACGGCTCGCTCAGCACCATTCTCACTTTGCTGAACACCCTCTTCGTTTCTTGTTAAGACCGACAAGGGATGGCCCCGCTGAGCGCCAGCAAATTTACACGGATAACAAGGTGATAGCAAGAAATTTAGCCGCTGGAGGCCAATAATCATGGCATCTCGCCGGGATTTTGACAGTATGATTCCACATCCTGCGCTGGCGGGATTTAAAGCAGCAGGATCAACCGCAATTCAAGACTGAATCATGTTTTTTCAGCGTCAAAATACTCGGTTCCAGCCATCCAGCGCTGCAGTGCGATATGCCTCAGCCATGGTTGGGTAGTTAAATGTGGTCGTAAGGAAGTATCTTAGGGTATTGGCCTTCCCGGGTTGCCCCATTATCGCCTGCCCGATATGAACAATCTCAGAGGCCTGGTCACCAAAGCAATGAATTCCCAGTATCTCTAGTGTCTCAAAGTGAAAAATAAGCTTCAGCATGCCAACCTGTTCGCCGGTGATTTGGGCCCTTGCCGTATTCTTAAAAAAGGCTTTGCCGACCTCATAGGGGATTTTTTCAGCAGTCAACCCAGCCTCGGTCTTACCCAGCGTGCTAATTTCAGGAATTGTGTAGATCCCTGTCGCCACTTCTTCCACCGGTGAACACTCCTCCGGCGCAACGATGGCGTTACTTGCCGCCCTGCCCTGGTCATAGGCAGCGCCTGCCAGAGATGGCCAGCCCACCACATCGCCGGCCGCGTAAATATTGCTTACCTTGGTACGGTAGCAGGAGTTCACGCTGAGCTGCCCCCGGCTGTTGCTGGACAGACCAATCTTGCTGAGCCCCATGTTCTGGGTATTGCCGGTACGGCCATTGGCCCATAACACAATGTCGCTCTTGATCTTTTTACCCGACTGCAGGTAGGTCACGATGTAATTGTCGTGATATTCAATCTTCTCGTATTCCTCATTGTGCCGACTGCGCACCCCAACGTTACGCAGGTGGTACGCAAGGGCATCGCTGATTTCCTTGTCAAGAAAGGTCAGCAAGCTGGCGTTGGGATTGATCAGTTCCACCTTGGCGCCCAGGCCACCAAAAATAGAGGCATATTCACACCCGATCACCCCCGCTCCAATAACTGTCACCTTTCGCGGTGAGTGATTCAGGCCAAGGACAGTGTCGCTGTCAAACATCAATGGATGGGAGAAATCGACATCGGGCGGATGATAGGGCCTGGAACCGGTAGCAATAATGAAATAGTCCGCTGACAGCTTCTTGCGCTTTCCAATCAGTTTAACGGTGTGTCGATCCAGGAATTCCGCGCGCGCATTGATGATCGGGATGCGGTTGCGCTCATAAAAATCCGTGCGCATCTGAACCTGTTCGAAAACTACGCGGTCTGCATGTTTTAGCACTTGTTGAAAACTGAGCTTACGTGCGTCACCAAAGTCTCTGAACATCGGGTTGGTATTGAATGCGATTACCTGTTTGACCGAATGTCGCAGGGCTTTCGAGGGAATCGTTGCCCAGTGTGTGCAGCTACCGCCAACCTTGGCATCATCCGTGATTACGGCTACAGATCGCCCTTTTTTCTTGGCGTTCATGGCCGCTGCTTCGCCAGCTGGACCGCTGCCTATGACCAGTATGTCGTAATGCTCTTTCTGTTTGCGGTATGCCATTAATTACTCACGGATTGTCGCTCAAATATTTTTCGAATGCCGGCGTCACTATCTCCTCAAACCCCGCGCCAGCCTTGATGATCAAATAGGCAGCTTGCCCACTGCGCTGCGCCCAAGCATGCGCCTCTTGTGCGCCAAGAATCATATAGGCCGTTGCCAGTGCATCAGCCACTGCCGCAGACTCATCGATGACATAGGCTGCGGCCAGATTGTGGCGAATCGGAAACCCTTTGCGCGGATCGATTTCATGGGAGTAGCGCACGCCATCCTCCTCGAAATAATTGCGATAGTCACCAGAACCAGCTACGGCTATAGATTCACCACGATTATAGAAAATCTCATAGACGCGGGATTCTGTGTCCACTGGTGCCTCTATGGCAGGGACCCAGCTGCTGCCATCGGCCTTGACTCCCCTGATCTTGAGCTCGCCTCCAACTTCGACGAAGTAGCTCTCAATACCGACTGAATCCAACAGAGCTGCGACTTCGTCGACTGCATAGCCTTTAGCGATCGCGCTTAGGTCAAGCGTAATATCCCGAATCTTGACCACCTCTGAACTTGAGGAATTGATCAACAGGTGCTGATAACCAACCAGGCTCTGTGCTGCGTCGATCTCGTCTTGAGGTGGAATGGCAGCTTCTAACAGATTGATGTCGGGTCCAAAGCCCCACAGGTTTACCAGCGGCCCTATGGTGGGATCGAATGCCCCGGCGCTGGATTCAAAGATTTCCCGCGCCATCTCCAACACAATGAGCATATCGACAGAGACTATGAATGGTGCACCTGTGCGCTGACGATTGAGGCGAGAAAGCTCCGAGTCGGGCGCATAAGTAGAAAACACTTCTCGATCCAGGCGCGCCAGCAGCGCGCCGATCTGTGCGGCAAACTCGTCCTCACTAATGCCACTGGGCAGTTCCAGCAGCTGCACCTGGTAGGAAGTGCCCATGGTAAGGCCCTCCAGGCTGTAGCGGCTATCATCATCTCCACCGGCGAGAAAAACAAATGCAAGTAACAGCACCACAAAGCTGATACTAAAGGCGTGACGTCGAAATATTTCGCTCATGTAAGCAACGCCCGCGATAAATAGAGACAGGGCAATCAAGAGTCCCGGTTTTACGCCGCCTCAAAATCCCAACCCAGAGAGGCAAGGCGCAGTCGGCGGATATGCAGCTATCCGGCTAGGCTTCGACCGGATACTCCCGGTAATCAACGCCAGCCATTTTGTAAACCATACGTCCAACCTGACAACAGTAGCCGAATTCGTTGTCATACCAGAGATACAACACGCAATGGTTGCCATTTACGATCGTTGCATTGGAGTCCACGATACCCGCTTCTCGGGTACCAACGAAATCCGATGACACGGCATCCTCGGACTGGGTATAGCTGATTTGATTCTGTAGCTTCGAGTGCAGAGCAATTTGCCTGAGAAACTCATTGAGCTCTTCCTTGGTCGTTTCCTTTTCCAGAGTCAAGGTCATGATTGCCATTGATACATTGGGAATTGGCACCCGAACCGCGTTACCGGTTAGCTTGCCCTCCAGTTCAGGAACAGCTTTCACCACGGCCTTTGCCGCTCCGGTCTCAGTCAGAACCATATTCAATGCCGCGCTGCGCCCCCGGCGATGACCACTGTGATAGTTATCGATCAGGTTCTGGTCATTGGTGTAAGCGTGCACAGTTTCGATATGGCCGTGAGTAATGCCATATTGATCGTTAACGACTTTTAATACAGGCGCTATGGCATTAGTCGTACAGGAAGCGGCAGTAATTATCTTATCGTCCGGCTTCATCTCGTTATCATTGATGCCATAGACAATGTTCTTGAGCGCACCTTTGCCAGGCGCTGTCAGCATTACCTTGGCGGCACCCTTTGATCTCAGGTGCAAACTCAGACCTTCCTCGTCCCGCCATTTGCCGGTGTTATCAATAATCAGCGCATCATCGATATCGTACTTCGTATAGTCGATTTCATCTGGGGAGTTTGCATAGATCACTTGAATCACGTTGCCATTTGCGATGAGGCACTTGTTTTCCTCATCGATCCTGAGAGTTCCCTGGAAAGCACCGTGTACGGAGTCATTGGTGAACAGGCTCGCCCGCTTCACCAAATCCCCTTCTCCGCCAGGACGAATCACGATTGCGCGCAAGCGCATGACCTCGCCGGTGCTGGTTCTTTCGATCAGTAGCCTGGCCATCAAGCGTCCTATGCGGCCAAACCCGTATAGCACGACATCCTGGGATTTTGGGACTGGCTTCGCTTTTTGGCCAATCAGGTAAGCGAGCTCTTCACTCACAAAGGTATCGACATCTTTGGCCGCATCACCTTCGGCCTCAAGATGCTCCATGAAGCGAACAGTAAGCTTGCCAAGATCAATATTGGCATGGCAGAGATCCAGCTTTGCCATAGCCATTAGAACCGGGTGACTCTCAAACTCCGACATTTCATTGCGCTCTACCTGGCGCACGAAACGGTGGGATTTCATTATGAAAGTTACAGATCGGTTATGCAGGGGGCGGCCGTATATGTAGATACCAATGTTGTAACGATTAAACATCTTACCGATCACCGGTATCATCTCCTGAACCAGCGCTTCGCGCTGCTTCCAATCGCCGAAATAATCATCGACGCTCGGTCTTACGTTACTATCACTCACTGCATCCCCTTCTTGGCCGAACTCAAAAGGCGGCCATTATCTTGTGAAAAAATAGGCAGTGCAACAAAGCCCTCTCTTCATAAATGGGCCGCGCCATCCACATACGCTACAATAACGCGCTTTTTTTGAGGCCCAGGCCATCAGCATGAATGATATATTCAATCCACCTCTCCCCGAGACTGAATTCACCAAGACTTATTGGGATGGTATCGTCGGCAGCGCCGATAGTCTGGTGCTGGCCCAGGCCGCCGCGCAGGCAGAGGGCCCTCTGCTACTCATTTGTGATAATAATGAAACTGTTGAACGCTGCCTGCGGGAAATAGCCTATTTCAACGCCGGCATAGGCGATACTGGTGTCTATGTCCTGCCAGATTGGGAAACGCTGCCCTACGACAGCTTTTCACCCCATCAGGACATAATTTCAGACCGCCTAGCCACCCTGTTCAATCTGCCAAAACTTGAACGCGGCGTCGTGGTGACCTCGATCACCAGCCTTATGCACCAACTCCCTCCGCGGCAATACATCAGCGCCAATAGCCTGGATCTGACAGCGGGCCAGTCAGTTTCAATCGCCGAGATGCGCGCCCAAATGCTGTTAGCGGGTTACCAGGTGGTCGAAGCCGTAATGGAGCACGGTGAGTTCGCCGTGCGCGGATCCATCATTGACATCTTTCCAATGGGCACTGAGTTACCCCTGCGAATAGACCTGTTCGATGACGTCATTGATTCCATCCGTCGCTTCGATCCTGAGACGCAGCGCTCCGCCGCGCAGGTTAAGAAAATCCGGCTACTGCCCGGACGTGAATATCCCATGGATGAAGCAGGCATTTCCCAATTTCGGGGGCGCTTCAGGGAACTGTTCGACGTCGATTTGCGCCAGTGTCCGATCTACCAGGATGTAAGTTCCGGTCTGAGCTCTCCGGGCCTGGAATACTACTTAAATGTATTCTTCGACAGGCTTGACTCACTATTTGATTTCCTGCCGGAAACTACGACAATTTGTAATATCGGAGATATTCGCGCGGCGGGTGAAGCTTTCTGGAAAGACATCCAGGTGCGCTATGAAGATCGCCGTTTTGATCGCTACCGCCCAATCCTGTCGCCCGACCAAGTGTTTATTGCGGTCAACGACATATTCAGGCGACTCAAGTCATACCGCCAGATCGAATTCAAACAGCATCCTCAGGCAAGTCACTTCGCGACTCTAAGCTTGCCTGACCTTGCCAGCAATTCCCGCCTTGCTCATCCTTTTTTGTCCCTGCAGGAATTTATCGCATCCAAACCCGGACGGATTTTACTGTGCGCTGAAACCGCTGGACGCCGCGAAACCCTGCTCGAACTGTTCAGGCAAATAGAGATTAATCCTGTCCCCTTCGAACACTGGCAAGACTTCATTAGCAGCGATGCAGCTCTCGGCTTGACGATTGCACAAATTGATCGGGCGCTATGGTTGCAAGAGGAAAACCTGCTGCTGATTACCGAAGCCCAGATCTTTGAAGAACGCATTGCCCAGCGGCGCCGGCGCAAGCGCACCCAAAGCAATACCGACTTCATCATCAAGAGCCTCACCGAACTTCACGTCGATGACGCAGTGGTGCATCTTGAGCATGGTGTTGGCCGCTACCGTGGCCTGCAGACCATTACCACTGACGGCGAAACCACTGAATTTTTGACCCTGGAATACGCCAACGGCTCCAAGCTTTATGTTCCGGTATCGGCACTCCACCTGATCAGTCGCTATAGTGGTGCCGACCAGGATACCGCCCCGCTAAACACCCTTGGTACCGAGCAATGGCAAAAGACCAAACGTAAAGCCGCAGAAAAAATTCGCGATGTCGCCGCGGAGCTGCTCGATATCTATGCTCAGCGAGAGGCGCGCAAGGGGTTTCAATACCGCGTTGTGCAGGAAGACTACGATAAGTTTGCCGCCAGTTTTCCGTTTGAGGAAACGGCCGATCAGGAAAATGCAATCGCAGCCGTCATCGATGACATGAGCAGCACCCGCCCAATGGATCGGCTAGTGTGTGGCGATGTCGGTTTTGGTAAGACGGAAGTAGCCATGCGAGCAGCATTTATTGCGGTGCAAAACAGCAAGCAAGTTGCCATGCTGGTGCCGACCACCCTGTTGGCCCAGCAGCACTTCGAGAGTCTTCAGGATCGCTTTGCTGACTCGCCAGTACGGGTGGACGTGCTTTCACGCTTCAAATCGGCATCTGATCAGGCAGCTACAATTGAAAAAGTAAAAGCAGGCAAAATCGACATTCTCATCGGCACCCATAAACTGCTTCATGGGGAGATTGACTATAGCAACCTCGGCTTGCTGATCATCGATGAAGAACATCGCTTCGGTGTACGGCAAAAAGATAAACTCAAAGCACTGCGGGCTAACGTCGACATCCTCACCCTGACGGCTACCCCCATTCCCCGGACTCTAAATATGGCCCTGTCCAGCGTCAGGGATCTATCACTCATCGTGACGCCACCAGCGAAGCGCCTGTCCGTAAAAACATTCGTGCGCGAATCCCAGGAAAGCCTGATCAAGGAAGCCATCTCGCGCGAGTTACTGCGCGGCGGCCAAGTGTTTTACTTACATAATGAAGTCAAAAGCATTGATCGAGCCGCAGAGGAGTTGCGGGAATTGGTTCCTCAAGCCCGCATTTGTGTGGCCCATGGCCAGATGCCAGAAAGAGAGCTGGAGAAAGTCATGGCCGACTTTTATCACAAGCGTTACAACATTCTGGTATGCACCACGATTATCGAAACCGGCATCGATATTCCCAGCGCTAACACAATCATCATTGATCGTGCTGACAAGTTTGGGCTTGCGCAACTGCATCAGCTGCGGGGCCGGGTTGGCCGCTCCCATCACCAGGCTTATGCTTACCTCTTGCTGCCTCCACAAAGCCGCTTGCAGTCCGATGCGCAAAAGCGAATTGAAGCAATCCAGGCTGCGACCACCCTTGGCGCTGGTTTCACGCTGGCCAGTCATGATCTGGAGATCCGCGGTGCCGGCGAATTGCTTGGGGATGAGCAGAGTGGTCACATGCAAAAAATCGGCTTTGCGCTCTACACTGAGATGCTTGATGAGGCTGTGGCAGCTATTCGTGCCGGGCGCGTTCCCAGCATCGAAGCATTTGCGGACAGGGCGATTGAAATAAATCTGCGTATTCCGGCCTTGATTCCGGAAGAGTATCTGCCTGATGTACATACCCGCCTTATTATGTACAAACGTATCTCCTCCGCGAGTGATGAAGACGAACTGGAAGATCTACAGGTGGAAATGATCGATCGTTTCGGACTGCTGCCCAAACAACTGTCGCTATTGATTCAACAGACTCGCCTCAAACTCCGCGCCAGCGGCTTTGGCATTAAGAAGATAGACGCCAATGTCAGCAGCGGCCGCATCGAGTTTAATCAACATACTGAGGTAGACCCCTTCTGCCTGGTGCAAATGATTCAGGGCGATCCCCAGACCTATAAGCTCGGAGGCGCCAATCAGCTGCAGTTCAAGCACAACTGCGCGCACCCAGATGAAAAAGTGGTCCTGATCAATGGTATTCTGGACAACCTCAAACTGAATGAGTCCAAGGTGGCTTAGGCCAACTGACAAGTAGATGCAGAGACCTCGTTTCTTACAGCACTTTCAAGACCACTTGCGAATGCACATTGCAATTAGCCGCAAGTGGGCCTTCTGCATCACAAGCCTGCTGCTACTGCAGAACCCTGTTCAGGGCTATGGACAGGAGCGCTGGTTCCAGATTGAGGTCAGTATTTTTAGCAACGAATCAATAAGCGGACGCAGCGAGGAAACCTGGCTCCCCGGCGCGTCAGAGCTCGACTTTCCTGAAGGCATGAGCAGGCTGAAGCAACTGCAAGACATCTTGTTGACTGAGGAGCTTATTCTCGCAGCGAGTGATGAACCACAGATCCTGACTGATGATGATTTAGCACGCCAGCTGATTGCCGGTGTAGGCCCAGAACCGGCCACTTCCGGTCCCGATTTTCGCTTTTACGATTTTCAGCGCGATGCCTTTCTGCAGCTGCCGGATAGCGCGAGCGACTTTCGCCAAACCAATCGCGCACTGCGCCAATCTCCGGATCATCGACTGCTGTTCCACGGGCTCTGGCGGCAACCAGTAAGGCAAGCCGAACAGTCACTGCCGCTCTACGTTTCAGGCGGCGAGTTGATAGGAGTACAGCCGGAAATGGCAGGCAGTATTACGATTCGATTCAATGAAAATGAAGACCGGGTTGTGATCGACTCGGACATTTGGTTGAGCGAGTTCAATAATTCGACACAAGGCTCCGGCAGCTGGCGTTTACCTACTGCGCCGCATGAAGTGCTTGAGCCAATGCAAAGGCTCGCTGTTGAAAATAACAGCGACTCGGTAGTTGACTCATACTCTTCGCCTTCCCGCGTGTACCACATGCGGCAAAGCCGGGAAATGCGCAGCAATGAATTTCATTATCTCGACCACCCTGCCCTTGGCATCGTAATCATGGTTGAACCCTACCAGGTGCCACAACTCCCACTTTTTGATGGCCTACCACCCATCGAGCCAGACCAGTAGCTAGTGTCTTCCAGCAGATTTGCCAGACAAATCAGCTAGCGAGCACCTTCTTTGATGAGTCGCAGCAGCACTCCATGCAGAAAAGACTGCCCGTCCCGCATCACGGCCTGGATTTCCTCCATCGATATTACGCCAGGCAAAACTCCTGCCGCCCAATTAACTGACAGTGCAAGCATCGCATAGTCAACACCGAGCTCGCGCGCCAGAGCTGCTTCTGGCATCGCAGTCATGCCGACAATATCGCACCCATCCTGCTGCATACGTTTAATTTCTGCCGCAGTCTCTAGTCGCGGTCCCTGGGTAACACCATAAACAGCTTGTGCAAGCACAACGCGGCGCTGGCTTGCTTTGGTATTCGCTGACTCTACGGTATTCAGCAGGCGCTGGGAGAGCGCCTCATCAAAGGGATGGGTAAAGTCAATATGGCTTACTTCAACCCCTTCTCCCTCGGCATAAGTCGATGCCCTCCCCCACGTATAGTCGATCAATTGGTCAGGTACTATGATGGCGCCAGGTCTCGTATTCTCGGTTATGCCGCCCACTGCATTTACGGCAACGATCTGCGAAACGCCAAGTTTATGCAAAGCCACGATATTGGCTCGGTAGTTGATCTCGTGGGGGGCTATCTGGTGGTTTTTTCCATGCCGGGGCAGAAACACAAACTGACCACCCTCGTGGACAATGATTTCGGCAGGCACTGTCCTCTCGTCATACGCCGTTTTGACTCTTTTCCGCTTAACCTGGCCAACAGACTCGAGGCTATACAGCCCGGAGCCACCAATTATTCCTAGCATTTGCTTATCCCAATTATTATTGATGCGGCAATTCTTGCGGGCCGGAACCCGGAGACCCACAGATTTGCAATCTAGACTGTCAAAAGCGGCCAAACATAAACCACGCGCAAGGTTTCCACAACTCAGGATGTTGCAGCAGCCATTGATTGCGAGGAAAATCGGGTCCTGACTGAGCACCGCGCCCGAAAAACCAGCGCTGTCCTAAAATACGCCTGAGTTGGATCGATGCATGACGGAGCGAGTCAGATAAGAACAGACAGGGATAGGCTGAGAGAAGAATGCTGAGGCAAGCTACTGCGACGAGAGGCCCAGGAGCCTCCCGACGTTCTATTCGATATCTAGGCTAGCCACCCAAGGCTTGGCGAAGACTGTTTTTATCGAGTAGCTGACCTAATTATTATCCAAATTTTTGAAATTGCCAGCTCTAGCCCATGATTCCCGGTTAAAAGTGCAATACCTATCACAAAAAGCCCGCTTTTCTCGCTGCAAGCAGTATCGCTACACGCTTGAACGCAGCTGGGACGCCGGCGCAGGTACGGTTCTATTCATTGGCTTGAATCCGTCCACAGCAGATCATCGTCAGGATGATCCTACCATTCGCCGCTGTGTACAATTTGCCCATGATTGGGGTTTTAGCAGGCTCATTGTCACGAATCTGTTTGCCTTCAGAGCCACCTACCCGGAGGACCTCAAACGGGCTTCTGATCCTGTTGGTCGTTACAATAACAAATGGATAAAACAGAGTTACCAGCAATCGCAGCTGCGCATCGCCTGTTGGGGCAATCATGGCGAACATCTGGGACGCGCCGCAGCATTGTTGCGCCGCCTGCCAGATCTTCACTATCTGAAAATGAATCGTTCTCAGCAACCCTCCCATCCTCTTTATCTCCGCGCCACGACCCTACCCCGGGCATGGCAGCACCAGGACGGGAGATGAGAGCTTGTCGCTGAAACTAAATGCAGCTCGCTGGGTCTGGCGCCAAAGCTGGCTTTCCCTGCGCCACAAGAAGTCCGCATACCGCATCCTCGGCCAAAATGGAGAGTTGCCCGATGCGCCATTTGTCACCGACTTCTTTGGCTTGCGTTATGAGGGCAATCTGCAGGACGGCATTGAGTTCGCCTTGTTTTACTACGGCGCGTTCGAGAAGCCTCTGCTGTTTTTCATGCGCAACGCCATGCGGGCAATCAGCGGCCGCAATAGCATGGCGCCAGGCTCCCCAGTGGAGACTTCAGGCACCTGTTTTTGCGATATTGGTTCAAATGTCGGCCAGCATGCCTTGTTCATGTCAAATCACGCGGACCAGATTCACGCCTTTGAGCCCTTTGATGAAGTGAGAAGTCGGTTAGCGCACCACATTCAACTCAACTCGCTAAAAAACATTAAGGTCCACAGCGTCGGCCTAGGGGAAACGGCAGGTGAATTCGACTTCTATGCGCCGACTGGCGGTAATCGCGGCATCGGCTCTTTCGTAGCCACCACCAGGGACAAAGGCAATGTGCCCATAGGCAAACTTAAGGTGGTCAAGGGCGACGAATACTTCCTGGCTTCGGCAATCAGCAACGTCCAGATGATCAAAATCGATGTCGAAGGATTCGAAAAAGGCGTGTTGCGCGGGCTAAGTCGGACGCTCAAGAAATGCCGTCCCATTGTTGTTTGCGAAGTCACCTACGGCGTAGCCGAGTCATTCGCTTCACTTCAGGAACTGCAGACCACATTACCGGACGACTACGCGATTTATCAGTTCAACGTCCGTAAAGCAGATGGCAGCACCGCCCGCCGCCGCGGCTCCAGGGCTAAACGCTCTGGCGCCTATGAGCTCATTCCAGCCCGCCAGTTCCCCGCAACCGGCCAGGACGACATGGTCGCCATTCCCCGGGAAATCCTGGAAAGCGTTCCACTCACCAGTACAGAGGCAGGAAAATCAGGCAAAAAAATGGCCTAGCGCTAAGAACTCAATCCTAGCCTAGGCCCGCGTAAGTATGTTTACGTCCTATTTTGTCGGCGATACAGGAGCTTTCTTTAACAAGCTGTTGTTTTATAGTGATATATTGACACTAAATTGCTTGAAAAAGCTAGAGTCAGAATCAGAGGCAATGCGAGAGAAGAACAAGGCGCGCCTGGGTGAGACCGAGCGCATTGAGAGCGCCAGCTCTCAGCGACAGTCGAACGCCCTGAAGCTAGGCTTCAGGGCTGGTAGGCCTGCTGTCACAAGAATCCTGGTCAGTGCAGAAATAGACAACCTCGATCGAGGTTAAAGAAGTCTGGCGCGCCCGGCAGACACTTACAGCTCAGTAAATACGGGCCTTTCAGAGACATTTAGCGTATATCCCACCAACTGTCCCACCAAAAACTCGCCACTGCCGGCAATTTTGGTCACTTTTTGACCAGTTTAGCCCCCCCAGTTTTATATAGGCCCCGCCTTGATATATAGGGGGCGGGAGGCCGATTCGCCTACTTGAATAGTTATAGTATCCTCCCAGACTTGCTTGAGCCGATTTTGAAAAAAAGTGAGTTTTATGATGGGACGCATACGACATGATTGACGACCCAAACTAC
>MDSV01218407.1_pt1 | contig 15437 bp, 9 predicted proteins | sample 810851 | NCBI WGS metagenome assembly MDSV01 (sample SAMN05326640, study PRJNA326480) | marine metagenome | isolation source: seawater | place: Atlantic Ocean: North East | collected 2012
CCAATTGTTACTTGAGTGCCAGGAAAAAGTTCTTGTACAGCCATTGCCAAAATATGAGCTGTATCATGTCTTATCGTTTCTAATCCTTCTTTATCTTTTGAAGTATAAATTCTAACCGAGCAGTCTTTATCTATTTCATAATTTAAATCTTTTAAATTTCCATCAACACTAATTACCAATGCTTGTTTTGAGAGAGATTTACTTATTTTCTCAGCTATTTGTAATCCAGTAACTTTTTCTTGAAAACTAATTGAATTCCCGTCTGGTAGTTTAATATTTGGCATTTAGTTAAGTAATTTTTTGTACTCTGAATATGTAGAAAAACACATTTTTTCAACATTAAATTTTGAAATTATATTTTTTCTTCCTTGTGATCCTATGCTTTTTAACGTGATCTCACTTAAATTTAATATTTCAGCTATTTTAACACTTAATTTATCTGAGTCACCTGCTGGAAATAAAAAACCTGTTTTTTCATTAATTATGGTTTCTTTTGATCCACCAATGTTGCTTGCAATTATAGGTTTTTCCATTGATTGAGCTTCAACGGAAACTCTTCCAAAGGCCTCGGGCTCAATAGAAGAAGACACTACTACATTTGAAATTTTGTAAGCTAACGGCATTAGCTCAATGTGATCAACAAAGATTACATTGTTTATTAATCTATGCTGATCAACCATTCTCAATAATTTTTTTTTATAAATTTTTCTTCCTTGGTCGCTACCAAGTATTATAGCGACAAATTTTAGATCAGGAGTTAATTGTTTTAATTTGCTCAATGCCTCAAGGAACATTTCTTGACCTTTCCAATACGTCAACCTTCCTGGTAGAAGTATTATTTTTGCATCTTCATCAATTTTCCATTTCTTTTTAAGAAGTTTTTCGTCTGATTCTTTTATCTTTTTAGGGTCGTAATATTCGGTGTTTATTCCTCTAAATATAACTAAAAATTTTTTTTCTGGAAGAAGGTACTTTGAGTATTTTTCTTTAATGTGAGAAAAAATAAAATTTGACCCTGCAATGATTAAATTGGATCTTAACATAACTGAATTATAAAATTTTTTTATAGAACTCTTAAAATTGTAAGTACCATGAAAAGTGGTAACTAACTTTCTTCCTGTGATTTTTGTGGCAATCAAGCATGCCCAGGCTGGTGCACGACTTCTAACATGAACTATATTTATTTTTAAAAACAAAATTATTCCTACTAAAATTATTGAATTTAATAAAATAATTATTGGATTCTTACTTTGGACTGGAAGCCTAATTAATTTAACTTTTTTTCTATTTATAAATTTTATTAAAGCTCCACCACTAGTCACAATATAAGATGAACAATTATTTTCATGTAAGTAATGTGCTAAATCATAACATCCTGTTTCAGCACCTCCATAGCCTAGCTTTGGTATTACTTGTAGTACTTTTATTTTAGATGGCATTTGTATATCTTTTATATTATCACAATATTAAATATTATTTTATGAGTAAATTTAAATATATAAAAATTAGTAGAACAAAAAAATTAAGATACATATCAGTAAATAATAGATCCAAGTTATTTGTGGTATTCTTGCATGGATTTATGTCTGATCTAGAAGGGAAGAAGCCAAACTCATTCAAAAAATATTGTATAAAAAGAAAAATTGGTTTTTTAGCATTAGAATATTCTGGTCATGGCAAGTCATCTGGTAGATTCGTTAATGGCAATATCACAAGATGGACTAATGATGCTAAATTAGTAATAAAAAAAAAAATTAAAAATAAAAATATTATTATCATTGGATCAAGTATGGGATCTTGGTTGTCATTAAATTTATTTAAATTTTTTAAAAATCAAATAAAAGGATTTTTGGGAATAGGATCAGCACCAGAGTTTTTGGAAAAATTAATGTGGAGTAAATTTACAAAAAAAATGAAAAATGAAACCATTAAAAAAGGTTTATATAATCTTAAGTATGGAAAATATGAATACCCAATTTCATATCAATTGATTAAAGATGGTAGAAAAAATAAAGTTTTAAGTAAAAAAATAAAATCCAAAATATTTGTAACTATGATTCATGGTAGTAAAGACGAGTCAGTGCCATTGATTTATTCAAAAAAGATCCTAAAAATATTTAATAAAGCAAAAAGGAAATTAATAATTATAAAAAATGGTGATCACAGTTTATCTTCTAAAAGAAATCTTAATATAATTATGAAAGAATTAGATTTTATTTTAAAAAATATTTAGCTTGCAATTCCCACAATTTTTTTATTTGATATGGGATGATCTAATTTATCCAACATCTCTTTAGGACAAATTTGAAAAAAATTACTTAACTCTTCTTCAAAATTATCTAGGATTTTTTTTGATTGTTTTGAATTTGTTTCTTTGTAATGTTTGTCTATAATTTCTTTTAAAAATTTTTTCCAATAATCAATTTCTAGTCTTTGCCATATTACTGTTTCTGGGTTAACTCTTTTTTCAAATTCTTCATATTTATCATAAACAAATGCCATACCTCCAGTCATACCTGCTGCAAAATTATCACCGACGTTTCCAAGTATAATTACGTTGCCTCCAGTCATATATTCACATCCATTTGAATCGCATCCTTCAATTACTGCCGTTGCTCCAGAATTTCTTACTGCAAATCTTTCTCCAGCTTGTCCTGATGCAAAAAGCTGACCAGAAGTTGCTCCATATAGTACAGTGTTTCCAACGATTGTATTCTCTTCTGAAATTAAATTACTCTGATCTTGTAATTTAATTGATATTGTTGCTCCAGATAAACCTTTGCCAACATAATCATTCGCATCACCTTTCAGATTTAGTTTTAATCCTTTAATTCCAAATGCTCCAAAAGACTGTCCGGCAGAACCTATAAAGTTTAATGTTAAAAATTCATTATCAAGATTATTGTCTCCATACTTTTTATATAAGTTGTGAGATATTCTGGCACCTACAGCTCTGTCTGTATTCTTTATTTCATATTCCTTTTCAACCTTAATATTGTTATTTAATTTTTTTTCGATTTCTGGCCAAATTTTTTGATCTAATGTTTCTGGCACCGCATTAATTATAGGATTTTCACAATATCTTTTATTTTTTCCAGGATCTGCTTGAACAAATAAAGGATTTAGATCTAAATCATCTAAGTTGGATGAGCCTTTGCTTACTTGTTTCAATAAATCAGTTCTACCAATAATTTCATTTAAACTTTTAAATCCTAATTTTGCTAAAATCTCTCTGACTTCTTCAGCAATAAAATTGAAAAGGTTAACAATTTTTTCAGGACTTCCTGTAAATTTTTCTCTTAATTTTTCATCTTGAGTGCAAACTCCTACGGGACAAGTATTCGAATGGCATTGTCTAACCATAATGCATCCCATTGCAACTAAAGCTGTTGTAGCAACTCCATATTCCTCTGCACCCATCATCGCCGCTATAACTACATCTCTACCTGTTTTGATTCCACCATCTGTTCTTAAAGTAATAGTATGCCTTAGATTATTTAAAGTTAAAACCTGGTGTACTTCAGTTAAGCCCATCTCCCAAGGAATGCCAACATATTTAACACTAGTTTGAGGTGAAGCTCCCGTACCTCCCGAATGTCCTGAAATTAAAATTATATCTGCTTTGGCTTTTGCCACTCCTGCAGCAATTGTTCCTACTCCGGAAGACGCAACTAATTTAACTCCAACTCTTGCTTTTGGATTTATTTGTTTTAAATCATAAATAAGTTGTGCCAAATCCTCGATTGAATAAATATCGTGGTGAGGTGGGGGAGAAATTAATGTCACTCCAGGAGTTGAATGTCTTAATCTTGCTATCTCATTTGTTACTTTATATCCTGGAAGTTGCCCTCCTTCTCCTGGTTTAGCACCTTGCGAAATTTTTATTTCTATTTCATTACAATTATTTAAATAATTTATCGTGACTCCAAATCTCACTGAAGCTATTTGCTTTACCCTTGAGTTTGCAGAATCTCCGTTGGACATGGTTTTATATCTTTCGGAACTTTCTCCACCTTCGCCACTACAAGATGCACCTCTAATTCTATTCATTCCGATAGCTAAAGTTTCATGTGCTTCTTTTGACAGCGCACCGTGTGACATACTTCCACTACCAAATCTTTTTAATATTTGTTCAGCAGGTTCAACATTAGAAATATCAATTGAATTCATTTTTTTAAAATCTATTAAATCTCTTAGATTTATTGGAAGTAATTCATAAATACCTTTTGTATATTTTTTATAAGTATCATATGATTTGTTTGATACCGCGCTTTGTAATAAGTGTATTAATTTTCCCTGATATTGATGTGTTTCTCCGTTTTTCCTATAACGATATATTCCTCCAATTGGCAGAATATTTGAGTTGCTTTGAAAAGCTTCTTTATGAATATTTCTTACTTTTTTTTCAATACCAGTAAGGCCTATTCCTGATATTTTTGATATGACCCCAGGAAAAAAATCATTAACAATAGTTCTGCTAAGTCCAACTGTTTCAAAATTACATCCTCCTCTATATGAACTAATTACAGAAATGCCCATTTTAGACATTATTTTTAATAGACCTAAGTTTACTGACTTTATATAGCGAATTATACACTCATCAAAAGTTAGATTGCCAAACAATCCCCTTTTATATCTTTGATATAAGCTGTCAAAAGCCAAATATGGATTTACAGTGGTTGCACCTACTCCGATCATAGTTGCAAATGAATGTGTATCTAAACACTCTCCTGATTGGACATTTATAGATACATATCCTCTTAACCCTAGTCTTACCAAATTTGTATTGACCGCGCCAATGCACAAAAGCATTGGAATTGGGCATTTGTTTTCTGAAACATATTTATCAGACAAAATTAATTGTGTAGTGCCCTGCCTGACGGCTATCTCAGACTCATATTTTAGTCTTTCTATTTCTTGCTCTAAAGTATTATTTTCACTAAATGTGCAATCAATTATTTTATAATTCTTTCCAAAATAATTTACAAACTTATCAAATTGTGAATTTGATAATATTGGACTATCTAAAACATAAATATTTTCCTCTGTTAACTTGGTAAAGTCTAAAATATTTCCTAAATTTCCTAGCCTGGTTTTAAGGCTCATTACTTTATTTTCTCTTAATGAGTCAATTGGAGGATTTGTTACTTGGCTAAAATTTTGTCTAAAAAAATGATATAAAGGTCTATATTTATCTGAAAGCACAGCTAGTGGAGTGTCATCTCCCATTGAACCTGTTGCCTCTTTGGCATCTTCAGCCATAGGATGTAGAATTAATTCTAAATCTTCAAGGCTATAACCAAAAGTATGTTGTCTTTGTTTAAGCTCTAACCCTTCAAAATTTTGTTTTTCATTTTGAATTGGAAATTTTTTATCTAAATCAATAATTTGTTTATTAAAATGCTTGTATTCTTTTGCTAGATAATTTTTTATTTCACTATTTGTGTAAACTTTACCTTTTTCTATTCGTAAGCCTAATATCTGTCCAGGTCCAAGCCTGCCTTTAGAAACTATTGTTTTCTCATCAAGATTTATCATTCCTGTTTCAGAGCCTGCAAATAAAAGTTTGTCACTAGTTACTGTATACCTAAGGGGACGTAAACCATTTCTATCTGTTGCAACTATAACCCATTCATTATCTGTTCCAGCTATGGCCGCTGGACCATCCCAAGGCTCCATGGTGCTATTTAAAAAATTAAATAATTGTAATTGGTTTTTAGGTAAAATTTTATTTTTTTTTGACCAAGCATCAGGAATTAACATAAGTTTTGTTAATGGCGCAGAATGGCCCGACATGTTGAGTAACTCAAATACATTATCCAAAGAAGCAGAATCTGAATTTCCTGAAGGTATTACGGGTTTAATATTTTCCATATTTTCAAATTGAAGATTAAACATTTCTTGTTCGTGCACTTTCATCCAATTTACATTGCCTTTTAGAGTATTTATTTCACCGTTATGAGCTATAGCTCTAAATGGTTGAGCTAAATCCCAACTTGGAGCAGTATTTGTAGAAAATCTCTGGTGAAAAATAGCATATCTTGAAATAAATCTTTCATCTTGTAAATCTAAATAAAATTCCGAGAGAGCTTCAGCTAGAAACATCCCTTTATAAATTATTGATTTAGAGCTAAAGGAACAAATATAAAAATTTTTAAGCTGATTTTTTAAACATTGTTTTTCAATTTTTCTTCTAGTTTCGTATAATTTTATCTCTAACTTTTTTCCAATTATTGATTTGTCATTTTGTACAAATAATACTTGAGTGATTTCGGGCCTAGTAATCTCTGCTTTTTCACCTAACACGCTCGAATTAACCGGTACATGTCTCCATCCATATATATTAAAATTACTTTTTGTTAATTCACTTTCTACAATTGTTCTGCAGGCTTCTTGGGCAGAATAGTCATTTCTAGGAAGAAAAATCATACCAATACATAACTCGGAATTGTCGTGTTTATGTCCCGTTGCCTCAATTTTTTCTATAAAAAAATCAGATGGAATTTCTAGGTGAATGCCTGCTCCATCTCCTGTTTTTCCGTCAGCATCTACAGCTCCCCTATGCCAAACTGCTTTTAGAGCTTTAATTCCATATTCAACAACTTTTCTTGTTTTTTTTCCTTCTGTTGAAGCAACTAATCCAACACCACAAGCATCATGTTCCATAGATTTTGAATAAATATTATTTTTTTTTAATAATTCTAAATTTTTATTACTTATATTCATTAAGCTACTTTTTCTTTTCTATTAGATTTGATGTAATTTATTATTGATTTAGAAACATCCCTTCCATCTCTTATGGCCCAAACAACAAGTGATGCGCCTCTGACAATATCGCCAGCAGCAAAAACACCTGGTATCGATGTTTCCATAGTATCGAAGTCTATTTTTAAAGTACCCCATCTTGTAATCTTTAATTTTTCTTCTTCAAATAAATATGGAATATCCTCTGGATCAAAGCCCAAAGCTTTGATTGCCATGTCTACTTTAATATTAAACAAAGAATTTTCTATTAAAACTGGTTTTTTTCTTCCACTATCATCTGGATCACCCAATTTCATTTTATATGCATCCAAACTTTCAACTTTGCTTTTACCATTAAATTTTTTTGGAGTTGTGAGCCAAATAAATTCAACACCTTCTTCTTCTGCGTTTGACACTTCCCTTGTAGAGCCTGGCATATTTTCTTTATCTCTTCTATAAAGACACTTTACTGATTTTGCATTTTGCCTAACTGCAGTTCTTACACAATCCATTGCAGTATCACCACCTCCTATTACCACTATATCTTTACCTTCAGCATTTAAGGTTCCATTTTCAAATAATTTTACTTTATCACCTAATCCCTTTTTATTTGATGCAGTAAGAAATTCCATCGCAGGAAAAATATTTCCTAATTCATTGCCAGATATTTCAATTTCTCTGGCTTTGTAAACTCCAGTTGCTATTAAAATTGCATTATGTTTTTTTTTTAAATCCTTTAATGAAGCGTCCTTTCCAACCTCAAAATTTTGTATAAATTTAATTCCACTTTTTTTTAATAGGTTTGTTCTTCTTTCAACAACAAATTTTTCTAATTTAAAATTTGGTATGCCATAAATTAACAATCCACCAGCTCTATCGTACCTGTCATAAATAGTTACTTGAAAACCTTCTTTTCGCAATTCTTCGGCACAGGCAAGTCCTGCGGGTCCAGCTCCAATTATTCCGATGCTTTCTTTTTTTTCATTTTTTACTTCTATTGGTTTAATCCAATTATTATTCCATGCATTTTCAGTTATAAATTTTTCAATTGATCCAATCGTTACAGTTCCGTGCCCCGATTGTTCGATTACACAATTACCTTCACATAATCTGTCCTGAGGGCAAATTCTTCCACAAACCTCTGGCATATTGTTGGTACTTTGTGCTAAATGATATGCTTCCTCTAATCTGCCTTCTGCAGTAAGTTTTAACCAATCAGGAATGTTGTTGCTCAAAGGGCAATGAACTTGGCAAAATGGAACTCCACATTGTGAACATCTGCTAGATTGCTCTTTGGCCTTTTCATTAATAAATTCTTTGTAAATTTCTTTGAAATCATCTTTTCTTCTCCCAATATCTCTTTTTGTAGGATTCTGTTGATCTATTTTTACAAATTTCAGCATATTTTCTGACATTTGTGAGGTCATATATCATTAAATTATTGAGTTAAAGCTTAAATAGGACAATTATATTGACCTATATTATTTATTTTTGTTTAATTTCAATGCATTTTAACTTTTTTGCATATCTAATATGCTTTCAAGGAATTGCTTTATTTTCAATATATTTAGTTTACCAACGAATATTTCCTATGGTTTCTTATTATTTTGAAATTTTAATACTATCTTTTATTCAAGGATTTTCAGAGTTTATTCCGGTTAGCTCTTCTGCACACTTAATAATAGTTTCCAATATTAGTAATTTTGATCTCCAATCTCTAGAAATAGATATAAGCTTACATCTAGGTTCTTTAATAGCAATATTATTTTATTTTAGAAAAGATTTAATTACAGTTTTTGAAAACAAAAATTTGGCATCTTTACTTATTATTGGATCATTACCCTTAATTGCTGTGGGATATTTTTTATATCAAACTGGATTAATAGATCATCTTAGAAACATAAAAATAATTGCCTGGACAACATTAATTTTTGGAGTTTTATTATATTTTGCTGATAAATTTAAAGTTAATAAAAAAATAGAAAAAGATCTTAAAATCAAAAATATTTTATTTATTGGTTTATTCCAAATTTTAGCACTAGTTCCAGGAGTAAGTAGATCTGGAATTACAATAACTGCTTGTAGATTTTTAAATTTCAACAGGTATGAAGCATCAAAGATTTCTTTTTATCTTTCAATTCCTGCGTTGGCAGGTGCAAGCATCTTGGGACTTAAAGATATTATGGACAAAGATTATGAATTAAATTCTTTATTATTTTTTTCAACTTTATTTTCATTTATTTTTTCATATCTTACAATTAAGTTTTTTTTAATTTATGTTAAAAATTATTCTTTGAACGCATTTGTTTATTATAGAATTTTTTTGGCTTTTATGCTTTTAATTATTATTTATAATTAATTTTTTTTATCTCAGGCATTAATTGAGAAATTAAAACTCCAGTTAAAATAAAGCAACATCCTAAAATATTATTTAAATTGAGAATTTGATTTAAAATTATCCAAGCTGCTAAAGTTGCAAAAACACCTTCTAGTGAAAAAATTATTGCCGATGGTGCTGGGGTAATATTTTTTTGTGCATAAATTTGAAGCACAAATGCAATACCACCTGATAATATTCCTGCATAAAGTATTTGTACTTTTTGGGCTAATATATTAGACCAAATGAATTCTTCAAAAAATATTGCTAAAAATAATGAGCAAAACGAAACAACAAAAGTTTGTACCAATCCAATTAAAACTGGTGCATCAAATTCTTCAATTATTTTTCCTATAAATATTATGTGCAAACTCCAAAATATTGCTCCAATTAATACTAAAGTATCTCCAAGTCTAACAGTTGCATCTTGAAAATTTGTTAAGAGATATCCGCCAATGACGCATAGCATAACCGAAGGCCATACACTCCAGTGAATTTTTTTTTTAAATAAGAAAAAAAAAATTATAGGAACCATTGGTACATAAAATATCGTAAAAAAAGCTGCATTTGCTACATCAGTATAAAGTAAAGCAACTTGCTGAAAAAGAGATGCTAAAAAAAGAAATATTCCAATTAAAATTGATAAAAAAATAAATTTTGGTTTATTTATTGATATAACACTTAAAGTTTTTTTCTTCTCTAATATGAGATAAAATGGAATTAATGCCAAGAAGCCAACAAAAAATCTTACGCCATTGAATACATAAGGTCCAATTAATTCCATACCCGTATCTTGTGCTATAAATGTGGTACCCCAAATTAGAGTGCATAATAAAGCACTAATTATTGACATTGATTTTGTCATTTTTAAATAGCTAATTTGTAAGCGAAGTTCTCTCCCAAATTTTCGCTTAATTCATTACAAAATCTCGCTGCCTCAGCACCATCAATAATTCTGTGATCATAGGACAAAGAAATCGGTAAAATTGTTCTAGTTTGAAATTTTTCATCAAAATATATTTGCTTTTTAAATGATTTACTCACACCTAATATTGCCACTTCAGGATAATTAATTATTGGTGTAAAAAAAGAGCCGCCAATCCCTCCTAGGCTGGAGATGGTAATCGAACCTCCATAAAACTCTTTTTTATCAATTTTTAAATTTCTACAATTTTCACTTATTTCTTTTAGTTCTTTACTTAAACTTTTAATGTTTTTTTTATTAGCATTTCTTATCTTTGGCACCATCAATCCATGCTGAGTATCAACAGCAATTCCTATATGAAAGTATTTTTTGTAAGTAATTTTTCCATTCTCGGTATCATCTATAGATGAATTAAATATTGGAAATTTTTGCATCGCTGCAACTAATGCTTTTATTATAAAAACAACTGGTGTTAACTTAATATTTTTACCTGTATAATTATCTTTAAGCGAATTTCTAAACTCTTCCATCTCAGTAACATCAATTTCATCATGATGAGTAACGTGAGGAATCATATTCCAAGAATTTATTAAATGGGGAGCTGCTATTCTTTTTAATCTAGGAATATCTTTAATCTCTATTTCACCAAATTCAGAATGACTATATTCATTAGAAATTTTCTTTGATAAAACTTTAGTTTCGCCAGTTTGGGTTAATTGGTTGCTAATAAATTTTTTAACATCACCTTCAGTAATTCTACCTTTTCTTTCGCTTCCCTTTATTTGACTTACATCTGCCCCAAGTTCTCTCGCAAATTTTCTAACTTTAGGTGTAGTAAATATTTTTTTAGTTTCTGTCATTATTATAGCTTAGTAGGAATTGGTTTTTTTGGATCAATATTGTATTTTTTCATTGCTTCTTTTAAATACTTTGATGGAATAAGTTGCTCATCTGCCAAAATACTTAGTGAGTAAACAACTATATGTTCCTTATCTACTTCAAAAAACCTTCTTAAATTTTTTCTTGTATCACTTCTTCCATATCCATCTGTACCAAGGGAATAAAATCTTTTATTTATAAAAGATCTTATTTGATCAGCGTTTAATTTTATATAGTCTGATGCAGCTATTATCGGACCTTCAGTTGAAGATAAACATTTTTCAATATATGTTTTTTTTGGTTTTTCATCAGGATTTAATAGATTATATCTTTGAACTTCCAACGCTTCTTTTCTTAATTCACTAAAACTTGTAACACTCCATAAATTGCTATCTATTTGATACTCTTTCTCTAGAATATCTGCCGCCGCAACCATTTCTCTTAAAATAGTTCCAGAGCCAAGAAGTTGAATTTTTGTTTTTTTATATTTATTATTTTCTCTAAATAAATACATCCCTTTTAGTATTCCTTCTTCAACAGACTTGTCTTTTGGCATTGCGGGGTGGCTATAGTTTTCGTTCATAGTTGTAATATAATAAAAAATATTTTCTTGTTTTTCATACATTCTCTTTAAACCTTCTTTAAAAATAGTTGATAGTTCATATGCATATGTAGGATCATATGACTTACAGTTAGGAATTACGGAAGACATTATATGACTATGTCCATCACCATGTTGTAATCCCTCACCTGCAAGAGTAGTTCTACCAGCTGTAGCTCCAATTAAAAATCCTCTTGTTTGATTATCGCCAGCAGCCCAAGCAAAATCTCCTGTTCTTTGGAATCCAAACATAGAATAAAATAAATAAATTGGAATCATTGAAATATCATGATTGCTATACGACGTCCCAGCTGCGATCCACGATGACATTGCTCCTGACTCAGTAATTCCTTCTTCTAAAACCTGACCTTTTATGTCTTCTCTGTACGAACTTAATTGTTCAGAATCAACTGGTTCATATTTTTGTCCTTCATGTGCATAAATCCCAATTTTTTGGAAAAATCCCTCCATACCAAATGTTCTGGCTTCATCTGGTATTATAGGAACAAGCTTTGGAGCTATATTTTTATCTCTTAATAAGCTTGTTAATATTCTCACTAAAACCATCGTTGTGGACATTTCTTTTGTTCCAGTAGATTCTTTCATATTTTTAAATAAATCATCAGATGGTGTTTTTATGGGTTTAGCAAAAGAAGATCTTTCTGGCAAATTTCCACCTAATTTCATTCTACATTCCTTTAAATATTTTATTTCGGGTGAGTTTTCTGAGGGTTTGTAATATTCTATATTTTTCACTTGTTGATCAGTTAAAGGAACTTCAAATCTATCTCTGTAATATAATAAATCTTTTTCTTCTAATTTTTTTTGTTGATGAGTAGTATTAATGCTCTCCCCAGACTTGCCCATCCCATAGCCTTTAATTGTTTTAGCTAAAATTACAGTTGGTGTACCTTTATTTTGCATCGCTGAATGATAAGCTGAATAAACTTTGTGTGGATCATGTCCTCCTCTATTTAATCTCCAGATATCTCTATCGGTCATCTGAGATACCAAATCTAAAAGCTCGGGATATTTTCCAAAAAATTTTTCTCTTACAAATGCGCCTCCTTTTGCTTTAAAAGCTTGATATTCACCATCTACTGCTTCATTCATTCTTTTAATTAAGAGTCCTGTTTTGTCTTTTGATAAAAGTGAATCCCAGTAAGATCCCCAAATTACTTTGATCACATTCCATCCTGCTCCACGAAAAATTCCTTCTAATTCTTGAATAATTTTTCCATTTCCTCTAACTGGTCCATCCAATCTTTGTAAGTTACAATTAACAACAAAGATTAAATTGTCTAATTTTTCTCTAGCTGCCAATCCAATTGCACCGAGCGACTCTGGTTCATCTGTTTCTCCATCACCCAAAAAGCACCAAATTTTTCTTCCTTCATCTTTGATTAAACCTCTGTTAATTAAATATTTAGTAAATCGAGCTTGGTATATTGACATTATAGGTCCTAATCCCATTGAAACAGTTGGAAACTGCCAAAAATTTGGCATTAACCATGGATGTGGGTATGAAGATAGTCCTCCAGGTTTAACTTCTTGCCGAAATCGATCTAATTCTTTTGAATTAATTCTTCCTTCTAAAAATGCTCTAGCATACATTCCTGGAGCACTATGGCCCTGGAAATAAACTAAATCACCTCCGAATTTATTATTTTTTGCTCTCCAAAAATGATTCATACCTACATCATAAAGAGTAGCTGCAGAAGCAAATGTTCCAATATGACCTCCAAGTTCAGGATACTTTTTATTCGCTCTTACAACCATTGCAGCAGCATTCCATCTTATTAAAGATCTAATCTTTCTTTCTAAATTTTGATCTCCTGGAGATTTCACCTCTTCTTCTGGAGATATTGTATTAATGTACGGTGTATTTCTCGACAAAACTAAGTCCGAGCCTTCTTTATATGAATGATCTATTAGTTTTTTAATTAAATATTGTGCTCTTTGTTTTCCATCCTTTTCTAGAACTGCTGAAAGAGACTCCATCCATTCCTTTGTTTCGGTTGGATCAATGTCACCGTTTTTTATTATTTCAATTCTATTAGCTTCTTCTTTGTTCTCATCTTTTGTTTTCGAATTTTCTAACTCATTTTTTAAAATTAAAGTTTTTTCTGCTTCTTGAATAATTTTTTCAGTCGTAGGTGGTATTTTTTCGTTAATTTGTTTAACTGTTTCTTTTTTTGAGTCACTGTCACTTTTTAAAGTTATAAGTAAATCATCTTTAGAAACTTTATCTCCTATCTTAATATGCACCTTTTGAACTTCTCCATCAAGAACTGAGGGAACCTCAACGCTAGACTTGTCACTTTCCAATGTAACTATAGGATCATTTTTTTTTATATTATCACCAGCTTTTACTAAAATTTCAATAATTTCTACTTGTTCAAAATCTCCTATATCGGGTACTAATATTTTATTTTCCATTAAACAATGTTGATTCTAGCCAGTTATTAGAAAATTCATAGCAGTATTATTTTAGACACATTTATATCGATTTTTTGTCATTGTGAAATGCGACAATTCAATAATGTTAAAAAAAATTTTATTTAAAATCAAAATAATTAAGCAAAAAAGAAATTTGGATGCTAAATTTTGGGTTCAAAAAATTTTATTGAATAAATCTTTAAATTCCTTAAAATATTAATCTCTTTCTATACACATAGCTATTCCCATTCCTCCGCCAATACATAGAGTAGCTAATCCTTTTTTCACATTTCTTTTATTCATTTCATGAATTAAAGTAACCAAAATTCTAGCACCGGATGCGCCTATTGGGTGTCCTAAAGCAATTGCTCCTCCATTTACGTTGACTTTTTCTAAAGGAATTTTTAATTCTTTAATTACTGCAATACTTTGAGCGGCAAATGCTTCGTTGGATTCAACTAGATCTAAATCATCAATTTTCCAACCTGCTTTTTCTAATGCTTTTTTTGATGCAGGAATAGGTCCTGATCCCATTAGAGCTGGATCAACTCCACAAGTTGCCCAAGATACAATTTTAGATAGTGCTGACAAACCCCTTTTTTCTGATTCCTCTCTGCTCATAAGCAGTACAGCGGCCGAACCATCATTAATGCCTGATGAGTTTCCTGCGGTTACAGTTCCATTTTTTTTAAACACTGTCTTTAGTTTAGATAAATTTTCAATTGTAACTTCTGCTCTTGGATGTTCATCTTTTGATAAGTTATCGATTATTTCATCTTTAAATTTATTATTTTTTATTGCCTCTATTGCTTTTGATTGCGATGATAGAGCAAAAGCATCTTGGACTTTTCTAGAAATTTTCCATTTTTCAGCAACATTCTCTGCTGTAACGCCCATATGATAATTATTATATGCATCTATCAAGCCATCTTTAAGCATTGTTTCTTTTTTTGAATTAGTCATACTTTCTTGCCCGCCTGCAATAATAATTTTTGCATCTCCAAGCAAAATTGATTGATATCCTGCAACAATTGCTCTTAAACCAGATCCACATACCTGGTTGATTAAGTAACCAGTTTTTTCTTTAGGTATGCCTGAATTTATTGCTGCCTGTCTAGCAGGATTTTGTCCAGTTTCTCCTGTAAGTACTTGTCCCATAATAACCTCATCAATCGACTTAGCTTCGATTTTCGATTTATTCAAAATTTTTTTTATTACTGCCGCTCCTAAATCGTGAGCTTCAAATTTTTTCCAAATACCTTCATACTTGCCTATTGCCGTACGTAAAGCCGTTGTAATAACTATATCTTTAGATTTTTTTGTCATACAAACACAATAGTTGCTAAATTACAAAATTACATTAAAAAATGTATGTGATAAATAGATAGTACTGATGCGCCTGTAGCTCAATTGGATAGAGCGCTTGGCTACGGACCAGGAGGTTCTGGGTTCAACTCCTAGCAGGCGCACCA
>MDSV01055902.1_pt1 | contig 15436 bp, 18 predicted proteins | sample 810851 | NCBI WGS metagenome assembly MDSV01 (sample SAMN05326640, study PRJNA326480) | marine metagenome | isolation source: seawater | place: Atlantic Ocean: North East | collected 2012
CCACTGATAAAAACAAGCGTAACATGCCTGGCAAAATGGAGATCAAAAAGTATGATCCCGTTGTGCGTAAGCACGTTATGTTCAAAGAGGCCAAAATCAAGTAATTAGCTTGCTTTTGTCTCCACGAAAACCCAGCTTTTGCTGGGTTTTTTGCTTTTACACATTTGCAAAACCTAATTTTCTAATAAGATCTAAGTAGATCCTTCTCAAAACGCCAGTTAGATCGCAGTCTAATACCAATTTACCATCTTGAAAAACGAACGGGTTACCCTACTGACGACTTTTATCGAATTGAATTAGCGTCTGTTCGAATGAGGTATTAGTATATGGCGATATGGATTACTGTAATTTGGATGGGTATAAAGCGTGGCTAGACTTTCACAGCGAGCGATGAATAATGTTGTAATAATCGCTATGCTTATAATGATCGCGCTGTTTAATCTAGACAGTCTCCGCCCTAAAAGCAATATTGTGCAGACTCGCAGTTTACTGCCAGAAGATGCTTACGTGTTAAAAATAGAGCACGATGGAAACAGCTTAGAGCGAGTGGGGCAGCAGTGGCGTCAAAAGGGACAAATTGACAACTTAACCATGGCCCCAGATATGCAGTTCTCTCATTGGCAGCGCGGCGTATTAACACCGGCGACTTCTATTCCTGAAGCGTTATCCGACGTTGAGCCTTATATCATTGTTGTGTGGTTGGCGGGTGATGCTAACGGCCTTGTATATGCCATCTATCCAAATACTTCACCGACAGTGATCAAATTTGAAAATAATTGGTACACATTAGCCAATACAGAACTTGATAAACTTTTACCCTGGATTGAATGAATGCCTGAATTACCAGAAGTTGAAGTGAGCCGTTTGGGCGTTTCTCCACATCTTATTGGTAATACGATTACCGAAGTTGTGGTTCGTGAGCGAAGAATGCGCTGGCCAATACCCAACGAGGTGTCCCTCGTTGAAGGACAGAAGGTTACGGCCGTTAAACGGCGAGCGAAATATCTACTCATTGAAACGGCTACTGGTACGCTAATCTTACATTTGGGCATGTCGGGCAAGTTGCGGGTCATTGATGCATCGACACCGGTAATCAAACACGATCACGTAGACATTGTTTTAAACACAGGCAAATGCTTGCGTTTAAACGACCCTAGGCGCTTCGGTGCAGTGTTGTATCAGGCTCCTGATGCACAAGTTGCTATGCTCGATAACTTGGGGCCAGAGCCACTTACAGACGATTTCGACGATAAACGCTTGTTTACGTTATCGCGCAATCGAAAAGGCCCAGTCAAAAATTTTATTATGGATAATGCCATTGTTGTGGGTGTGGGAAACATCTATGCAAACGAAGCATTGTTTTTGGCCGGTATAGATCCGCGACGAGCGGCTGGCAACATAAGTGCAGCCCGCTATAAAGTGCTCACTGCAAAAATTAAACGAGTATTAGCCAAAGCCATTGAGCAAGGTGGAACCACCTTAAAAGATTTTGCGCAGACCGATGGTAAACCAGGCTACTTTGCGCAGCACCTCAACGTATATGGACGCAAAGGCGAACCTTGTGAGGTGTGTGGTAAGGCAATAGAAAGCAAGGTCATTGGGCAGCGCAATACATTCTTTTGTACCCGCTGCCAACGCTGATTTTAAGACGCTTAGTCTTTTTTACCCAGTCTATCTCTTAACGCTTGCTCTACAACCGGATGACAAAAACCGTTTACCGCTCCTCGATGCAATGCAACTTCCTTAACCAATGTAGAAGAAATAAATGAGTTTTCTTCTGCAGGCGTAAGAAACACGCTTTCAAGCTTCGGGTTCAAGCGTCGATTCATGTTTGCTAATTGAAATTCATACTCGAAATCAGACACAGCCCGTAGACCCCGAATTAAAATAGTAGCATTTTGCTCGTCGGCAAAATCAGCGAGCAAGCCGGTAAAACCAACGACTTCCACATTGGGTAAATCGGCGGTGACCTTCTTAATCATTTCTACGCGTTCTTCTAACGTAAATAGCGGCTTTTTACTTGGATTAGACGCAATAGCTACAATGACGTGGGAAAATAGCTGCGATGCGCGTTCGATTAGGTCGGCGTGCCCATTAGTAATTGGGTCGAAAGTGCCTGGATAAAGTGCTCGTGTGTGCATAAGGTAAAATCTTATCGTTGTAGGTGATTTATGTGTTGACCGTGGTTAATGTAGCATAATAATCACGGAAGTAGTGCGCTGCTGGCAAGACTGCCACATAAGCACCTACTAATTAGCGATGGTGGCTTTATAACCTTCCATACACCAATGCCAATGTATCTCTTCCCAATGAAAAACCGTATTTTTACCTTTTTCTTTTCGTAAAGACCGCAATAAACGGTCTAAATTACTCTGTTTCCAGTGTTCACCTTCTCGTTTATGACAGCGGTCAAAATCGATAAGCCATATCTGCTTGTCATCATCAATCATGATATTTCTGACATTAGCATCGTGGTGATACACCTGACAGTTATGCATGGCCGCAAGTGCGTGTCCTACTGTATACCACTCTTCTTTTTGAAGGGATTGATGGCAAAGCACATGATGCAAATCCCGGCTATTAGGGATGTTCTGCGTAATGAGATCGCCGCGATAAATGAGGCCTCTGCGATGAATGCGTGCGGCCACCGGAATAGGAACACGCAAACCTTGGGTCTGCATAAGTTCAAGTAGTCTAAACTCTTCAAAGGGGCGTGAACGTTCCACACCAAGAAACACGTATTGATCGCTAAGTATTTTGCCAACCAACCCACCGCGCTTAAAATGACGTAAAACCCACTGTTGACTCTCGTGCTCAATAAAGATGGTGGTACCGCGCCCTTTCGCCTGACCGGTTACTTTGCTCTGCGCATGCCAAAACTCGGGGTTAAACATATCTGTGTTGGGCTGCTTGACTAAAGTGTCGTCGAAAATAAAGTGGTGTCCAGCACCGATGTCTCGTCGTATTGTCGCCATGTTGCCCACAACTTATGGTAAATTTCACATTCTAACGATTTATTTTAGTTTTTCAGCAACGAGAGAGCTTCTGTGGGAAAAAAGATCTGTTTAATGCGCTTATCGGCCATAGGTGATGTGTGTCATGCCGTCGCCATGGTCACTCGAATTCGAACACAGTGGCGCGATGCTGAAATTACATGGGTTATTGGAAAAGTGGAGTATCAGCTGGTTAAGCTGATGCCAAATATACGGTTTATTATTTTCGATAAATCACAGGGAAAAGCTGCCGTTGAATCGTTAAAGGCTGCCGTGGTAAATGAGACCTTTGATGCGCTTTTGATGATGCAGGTGGCCTTGCGCGCCAATATGGCATCGCGAGTGATTAACGCAAAACAGCGCATTGGATTTGACTGGGCCCGAAGTAAAGAATTGCACTGGTTGTTTGCCAATAAGCGTATTGCCGCAACAAAACACGCTCACGTTCTTAAAGGTTTCATGGACTTTGCCGATGCATTAGGCGTGCCTGAGTCAGATTCATTGACGTGGAATATACCTGTAAGTGCAGAAGACGAAGCGTGGGGGGCTGAGCAGGCCAATGTACTTGGGAAATATGTGGTTATTTCTCCTGCCGCCAGCAAGGCTGAAAGAAATTGGTTACCACAGCGATACGCAAGTATCGCTGACTATATCCAACAGGCGGGAGTCAGCGTGATACTATGTGGCGGTCCAGGAAAATTAGATCGGCAAACCGCCGATGAAATTAAAGCTAACGTAAAATATCCGCTAAAAGACTTTACTGGGCAAACGTCATTGCATCAACTCCTGATGCTGTTAAAGCATGCCCACCTTGTTATCGCTCCTGATACAGGACCTGCCCACATGGCGACGACCGTTGGTACGCCAGTAATAGGGCTTTATGCGCACTCTAATCCACGACGTACAGGACCTTATCTGGACCTCGATAAGGTAGTGTCGGTATACGACGAGTGTATCGAAGCGCAAAAAGGGAAGTCGTGGGAAAATCTTCCGTGGGGAGCGCGTGCTAAAGGCAGTGCATTAATGGAAAAAATTTCAGTAGAGATGGTGAAGAAGAAAGTTGAACCATTTATCCGGTGATTTACTTTGTTGTAAGGTAAAACAATCAGCTATTATCTACACTTAGCTTTGCAAAGTGTACCTCCGACATAACAGGGAGTCGTTACTGAATGAAAAAGCCAGCGTTGCGATGGCTCACTCACTTGCTTGCTTTAAAGAAGCTTAAACTTGTGCTGCTCATAATAGCAGGGCTGGGTTTAGGTGTGCCTAAAGCTTATGCATCAGAGCTTAACGTTATGGTTAACGAAAGTGTGATGATAGCAAAGCTAAGCCGTTCTGAGCTTCGCCAAATTTTTACGGGGCAGCGTCAATATTGGGACGACGGCACTAAAATTACCGTATTCGTACTTCAAGACAGAGACGAGCTGCATAAACAGTTTTGTCGCGACATACTTCAAATGTTTCCCTATCAATTGTCTCGCTTGTGGGACCAAATCACCTATTCAGGTCAGGGAGTTACCCCTGTGAGAGTGATCTCGTATCAAGCGTTAATTGACGCATTAGAAAATACCCCTGGCGCTATTGGCTATGTCGAGCGCACTGATATTGTGAAGCTAAGACGGGTAGAGGTTAATTTATAATGAAAAAATGGTCTGTGTTCGCGTTATGGTTCGCCAGCTTCAATACCTTTGCCTCGTCCTCCGACTTTTCTTGGCATGGTTATATTTCCCAAGGTGTTACCCAGTCAAAAGACAGCAGTTTTATCACCGATAATGACGATGTCACAGGGGAGCTTACTGAGATTGGACTCAATGGCTACTATCAGCTGGCTGAGAATATCTCTATTGCTGGACAAATTAACTACCTAGATGGTGGCAATCGCTTTGAGCAAGGGGCTCGTCTCGATTACTTGTTTGTTGATTGGAAACTGCCAAACTTGCCCGGCGGGTGGCGTGGCCAAATCCATGCAGGTCGCTTTAAAAATAGGCATTGGCTGTACTCGGTAACGCGAGACGTACCACAGACACGCTATACTTCTGTACTTCCTCAATCGGTCTACTTCGATGGTTTTCGAGATGTCGCCCTTGGCAGTAACGGTATCCAGACAAGCTTTTCCCACTTTGGAGAAAATAACATCTGGGAACTGAACTGGAGCTATGGACGGTCGAATATCAATGACTCGCAACGAGACTTTTTGCTAGGTGATGAGGCTAGGGGAAAAATAAAACAGGATTTCGTTCATCAAGCTAGCGTGTTTTGGCAACCGTCATCAATGACATGGAAGCTAGGTGCAAGCTGGTTGAATTCAGATTTTCGATATATGCCTTCTGAAGACGACAACCGGCTAGCAGGTGGGGCAAACATTGAACGAATCATGCTGTCAGGACAATACTTTGCCGAAAGTTGGGAAATCTCTGCTGAACTAATAAGGGAAGCGCAAGACAGCCAGGGCCTATTCTCTCCTAACTTTGTTTCAAAACGCACAGGTGAAGGCGGTTTCTTCCAATTTAGGTATTTATTTAACAACGACGTAAGCGGGCTTATTGGCTATGATACATACGTTAATGACACGTCAGACAGAAACGGAAAACAATTAGAGGCGATGTCAGGTGGGTTAATACCGGCTTATTTTGGCTATCAGGATACTTATACATTAGGCTTGCGTTGGGATATTGCGCCGAAATGGCGACTACAAGGGGAATATCATTGGGTTGAGGGAGCGACACGTGTGGTAAGTTTGTTGAATATGGACGTTGCATCCCATGCTGACAAACATTGGGAAATGTGGTCTTTGCAACTGATGTATTGGTTTTAAGGGATAAAATGAAGGTTCAGGTATCTTTTACTACCAAAACCATCCTCATCTTGCTGGCAATGGTTTTAACCGTTGCTATCGTTATATCGGCTGTTTTGATCCAAGAATCTGATGCTCGAGTGCTACTTCAGCAGCGCGAGAGTCAAATAGCCAACCATCGTCGCGTCCAGCTTTTTGAAGACATACTTCACGGACGTATGGTCACCCTCATCGACCTCATTAGCCGAAGAAATGATGTCTATACAACTAGCGTAGATGAACTACAAAAGTCGTTAAGTAATCTCAATGAATATCTCACTTTAACGTACCAAGTTGAGTCGCTGTTGTTGTTCGACGAAAACGGCGTGGTAGGGAGTCCTGGCCGTGCTGTTGATACTAAAATTAAAAACCTCGTAGATACCACTCGAGCCACCTTTGAAAGTCGCTCGCTATTGACGTGTGACAATGTGTGTACTCACCACATTTCAATTCCGGTTATGGCTGATAGTAATGTTATTCCTATCGTTGTTGTATCAACATCCATGCGTGAATTACTCTATTTATTCAGCCGCGCAACGGATGTGCACAAAGTGGCCATCGTTCAAGCAAGAGAAACACAGAATAAATCGGTAGCCCTTACCATAGCTAGCCAAGTCTCCGCAGCAAACCGTCAGTATCTGCAGTCGCTTTTCAACGCTTTGCCACCGGCGTGGCGTATTGATGATTTGGTGATAAAAGGGCTCAACACAGAGCTTGAAAACAAACAGCTGCTAGTGAGTTTGTTGCCGTTTGAACATGCGACGGGCGACCGGCCTTATTTGCTAATAGTACAAGATGTATCTGCTACCGTGCGTCAAAATGAGCAGTATCAATATGTGGTTATTTCAAGTGCGACCGCGCTTTTCTTAGTTTTTTCATCGCTCCTTTATCTGTTCTTAAATCAATATCGCACTCGGCTTTTAGGTATAAGCGAGCGGTTACCCATGTTAGCTGAGCACAAATTCAGTGAATTTTACACCAGTGCGGCAAAGCGCAGAACGTCTCCTATTTTCAAACTGACTGATGAGCTAGATGTTGTAGAAGAGGCGGCCAACGACCTAGCCCGTCAACTCGAAAGCTTTGACGGTCAAATGGCCATCAATACAGCGAAACTAGAAAAAATGGCTATGTTCGATGTGCTTACAGGCTTACCTAATAGAAATATGCTGACCTTTCAAATAGAGAAGCAGCTGGCGGGTTCTATCCGAGACGAACGGTTAGTGGCGCTTATGTTTATGGACTTGGATGACTTCAAAAAAGTGAATGATAGTCATGGTCATGATGTGGGCGATAAGTTATTAAAAGCTGCTGCAATGCGCATTTCTCGCCCCATTAGAGAATCTGATATCGCTTCACGATTTGGCGGCGATGAGTTCGTTATTTTGTTATCGAATATTGAAAGCAAGAAGCACATTGATAAGGTTGCGCAAAAAATTATCGACGAGTTCAAAGAGCCGATAATGGTTGATGGTGTGACGTTTTATGTCTCTATCAGCATTGGTATTGCCATAACCAGTCATGCACGAGCCACACCTGTTGAGCTCTTACGCCACGCTGATATTGCTATGTATGAAGCCAAAGCCAAAAAAGGCGCAGCGTTTAGAGTTTATGATGCCACCATGAACCTAAAAGTCATGCAAAAGGTGGAATTAGAGTCTGAGGCGAGAGAAGCACTTAGAGACAACCAGTTCAGCCTGGCGCTTCAGCCTCAAATAGAAATGCATACTGGTAAGTTAGTTGGGTTTGAAGCGTTACTGCGTTGGTGCCATCCAACCAAAGGTCAAATCTCACCGGCGGAGTTTATTCCGTTGCTTGAGAGTACCTCGTTTATGCTTGAATTAGATTACTGGGTTATAGCACGTTCAACCCATTTAATTCGCGAGTTTAAAAACAATGGATATGCGGATATCAAGATTGCAATTAACTTGTCGGCAGGCCAATTTCTTGATCCCACGCTGCCTGAATTTTTGCAGCAGCAGATTATCAAAAACGACATTGCTCCAAACCAAGTGTGTTTAGAGTTGACTGAAACCGTGCTCGTTTCTGACATCAAGCGTGCAACCAGTATTATGAAAACCATTCAAGACATGGGATGTATGCTTGCCATCGATGATTTTGGCACCGGCTATTCATCGCTAAGCTATTTAAAATCGTTGCCCGCAGACTATATTAAGATAGACCGTTCATTTGTCGCCAACATAGCCAGTAGCGCCGACGATAGAAATATTGTGCACTCCACTATATCTATGGTGCGTAACATGGGCATGCAGGTTGTTGCAGAGGGTATAGAAACCAGTGAACAGTATGAACTGCTGTGTCGCTTTGACTGCGATATTGGGCAAGGTTACCTCATTAGTAAGCCGGTATCAGAAACAGATATCTGGACCGTGCTGGACAGCAAAGTAGAGTACAACCTTTGGAAAGACTTCGCGTAGCAATGCGTTAGCAGATGTCTGTACATTCAAGTGTGTTGAATAATTTACAAACTTAGTCGACAAACCCATTAAATACAACGCATGGGTGTATACCCTTCAACCTGCTTTCATTACACTACAGGTTTTTATATACCTACACTCGGAGAATGGCATGTCTGCGGCATTTATCTCTCATTTGCAATCGCAAATTGAAGCCACGAAAGAAGATGGTTTGTACAAGAAAGAGCGTGTTATCACGTCGCAACAACAAGCGGATATCGGTGTTGCTGGTGGCGAGCACGTTATTAACTTCTGTGCAAACAATTACCTTGGTTTAGCAAACAATGAAAGCTTGATAGAAGCGGCTAAAAACGGCCTTGATAGCCATGGATTCGGTGTAGCTTCCGTACGTTTCATTTGCGGTACTCAAGACATTCACAAAGAGCTTGAAGCCTCCATTAGTGACTTCTTAGGCACCGAAGATACAATTCTTTACCCTTCGTGTTTCGACGCAAACGGCGGTTTGTTTGAAACCCTGCTTGGTCCTGAAGACGCCATTATTTCTGATGCGTTAAACCATGCCAGTATTATTGACGGCGTGCGGTTGTCTAAAGCGAAGCGTTATCGATATGCCAATAATGACATGGCGGCGCTAGAAGAACAGCTTAAGCAAGCGAATGCTGATGGCGCGCGCTTTAAGATAATTGCCACAGACGGTGTGTTCTCAATGGACGGTGTAATTGCCGACCTTGCCTCAATATGTGACCTAGCTGACAAATACGATGCCATGGTAATGGTTGATGACTGTCACGCCACAGGTTTTCTTGGTGAAAATGGTAAAGGAAGCCACGAATACTGTGGCGTAATGGGCCGTGTAGACATTATCACTGGTACTCTTGGCAAAGCGCTAGGCGGAGCGTCGGGCGGTTACACGTCGGGCAAGAAAGAAGTGGTTGAATGGTTACGCCAGCGCTCTCGTCCTTACCTTTTCTCTAACTCTGTTGCGCCACCTATCGTCTCTGCATCACTTAAAGTGTTTGAAATGATGAAAGACGGCGATGAGCTTCGCGCTAATCTATGGCGCAATGCCAACCATTTCCGTAACCGTATGGAAGAAGCGGGCTTTACGCTTGCAGGTAAAGATCACGCGATAATCCCAGTTATGCTAGGCGATGCGCGTTTAGCAAGCGAAATGGCAGACAAGCTGCTTGAAAAAGGCATTTACGTTATTGGTTTCTCATACCCGGTGGTGCCGAAGGGACAAGCCCGAATTCGTACCCAAATGTCAGCAGGCCACAGCTTAGAACACGTTGATAAAGCTATTGATGCGTTTATCGAGGTTGGTCGTGAAATGGGAGTGATTTCATGAAGTCGCTAGTTAAAGCGAAAGCAGAAAAAGGCATTTGGCTTCAAGACACGCTAAAGCCTGAGGTAGGTCATAACGACCTGCTGATTAAAATTCGCAAAACCGCTATTTGCGGTACCGACATGCATATATACAACTGGGACGAGTGGTCGCAAAATACAATTCCAGTGCCAATGGTAGTGGGTCACGAGTATGTAGGCGAAGTGGTCGGCATGGGCCAAGAAGTAAAAGGTTTTAACGTTGGCGATCGCGTATCTGGTGAAGGTCACATTACATGTGGTCACTGCCGTAACTGTCGTGCTGGGCGTGTGCATTTATGCCGTAACACTGAAGGTGTGGGCGTGAATCGTCCAGGTGCTTTTGCCGAATATTTGGTAATTCCTGCGTTCAACGCATTTAAAATACCAGACAATATCAGTGATGATCTCGCGTCCATTTTTGACCCATTTGGAAATGCAGTCCACACTGCATTAAGCTTTGATTTAGTGGGTGAAGACGTACTTATTACTGGTGCTGGCCCAATTGGTATAATGGCAGCGGCAGTGGCAAAGCACGTTGGCGCACGTCACGTTGTTGTCACCGATATCAATCCATACCGTCTTGAACTTGCTAAGAAGATGGGCGCGACCCGCGCTGTTGACGTCAGCAAAGAAGATTTAAAAGACGTGATGAACGATCTGGGTATGACAGAAGGCTTTGACGTAGGTCTTGAAATGTCAGGTGTGCCTGTTGCGTTCAGAGACATGCTTAACAAAATGAACCACGGTGGCAAAATAGCGATGCTAGGTATTCCGCCACAGGACGTGGCTATTGACTGGAATCAGGTTATCTTTAAAGGCTTAGTGATAAAGGGTATCTACGGTCGAGAAATGTTTGAAACCTGGTACAAGATGGCAAGTCTGCTGCAAAGTGGATTAGATTTATCACCTATTATCACTCATACCTTTTCTATTGATGACTTTCAGAAAGGGTTTGATACCATGGGGTCAGGACAATCAGGTAAAGTTATTCTGGACTGGCAATAATGACAACATTTACACACATTAGCGTAGACGATGTGGCAAATTTTCAAGGCGACGTCGCCATTGTGGACATACGCGATCCTCAATCATTTGCTAATGGGCATATGCCGAATGCTTCGCCATTAAACAACGACAACTTTGCTGCGTTTATCGAGCAGACGCCTAAAGACAAGCCTGTGGTGGTTGTTTGCTATCACGGTGTAAGTAGTCAACAGGCTGCGCAGGTAATAGCTCAGCAGGGCTTTGAAACCGTCTATAGTATGGATGGTGGGTTTGAAGCCTGGCGATTGGCTAACCCGGTAGAAACGGCCTAATCATTTAACAAAGGTGCACAATGTGCACCTTTGTTTTATGCTTTTCACACGTAATACATTCCAGTATAAAGGTGTTATGTATCACACCTTCATTCAACGCAATATCGCGTTAATTCATTTCATGCTTCAGGGTAATAAGTAGCTTATGGGCCATCCTTTAATTGCGTTTAACCAACAAAGTCCCGCGCACCTTCTGGCTAACTACCTAACCAGCCAGAGTATCTCGGCAACGGTAATGCAAAGTGATAAAGAGTTTGTTGTTGTACTTGATGATCATGCACATGTCGATCGCGCAAAAGTTATTGCAGAAGACTTTTTGACAAACCCAACAAATCCTAAATATCAGCAAGCAGCCTGGGACAGTGGTAAAAATGTTCAGTTAGCCCCTTCTGGTAGCGGCTTCTCAGTGAAAAACATCATTAACGATGCAATAAAAGCTCCTTTTACCTCAGTCGTGTTTCTTCTTTGTGTTGCGGTTTATACGTTGTCGCTATTAGGGCTATTTGCGCCTATTGCGCAACATCTGCTCATGCAGCCATTCTCAGTCTTATCGGAAAATCATGAGTGGTGGCGACTGCTGGGACCAGCGTTTATTCACTTCTCAGCATTACACATTATATTTAACCTGCTTTGGTGGGGCATGCTAGGCGCCAAGATAGAACGTACGCTTGGGGTGAGTATGTTACTTATCGTGTTCTTAGTTTCGGCAACTATATCAAACGCCGCTCAAGCTATCTTTAGCGACCCGGTTCAGGCTAATTTATATTTGTTTGGCGGACTTTCGGGTGTGGTTTATGCCGTAATGGGCTTCGTCTGGTGGTTGGGCTGGTTACGACCAAGCTGGGGCTTGTCGTTACCAAACTCGATAGTTGGCTTTATGCTGGTATGGTTAGTTTTAGGTTACGCTGACATTCTTTGGGTAAATATGGCAAATGCGGCACATACGGCGGGTCTTATTTCAGGCTGTTTACTGGCAGGGGCGTTAAGCTTAGGCTCTGAAAAGCGTTAGCGTTAGCGTTAGCGTTAGCGATAGCGATAGAAAACCGTTATCAGTGACGCCTATTACGAATGGGTCGTTTTACAGTCAAAGGCTGAAACAATCCTATCTATGCGGACTGGTAGCTTCAATAGATACAGAAAAGCGAGCCCAATGAAAGCTCGCTTTTTTGTACAATCTTGAAAATAGCTCAATAGCTCAATAGCTTAACCGCCTTGATATAGGTACTTCGTGAAGATAACGTTTTTCACCACTTCGCCACCGGTTTCTTGAACCATATGTTCTTGAAGAGCTTTCAGAATGGCGCGTCGGATGTCTTCACGGCCGGTAAGTGATTTGACCTTTTCCGCTGGCTGCTGGCCGAATATCTCAATTGCTGTCGAACGCAGCAAAGGTAGATGGTGCTCGGCAATTTCCAATTGACTCACATCGTTGATCATCAATTCCACAGATACGCGAACGTAGCCTAGCTTTTGTGCACTGTCGCTAATGTAGTTTGTAACAATTTCTGGCTCTAAACTTAAATAGGCAAAATTGGATTTATCTTGTGCCACTGCCGCGTTACTGCAGATAACCAACAAACCAAGTGCAAAAACACGTAAAACTAACGACTTAAGCATAGTGAAGTCCGGAACACCAAAGTTAAAAATTCTCTAGTAGTTTAGCAAAACTCAGATTAAACACACTACTGCAAAAGTTTAACCTAATGAAAATATTTGAATATGACGTGTTATCATACTAACAGATTCATTATTCGGGTTTTTCGTGTGAGTTTTAATGCCACTTTTCCAGTGGGTCTGCCGGTTAACTGGCAAGCACCGTCTGACGTCACAATTCCTCATTTACAGCTTAACAGCTGGCTATTAGACACGGGTTCACTTACCGAGCGTGTGCAATCTTCAAGCGAACATTTTGCGTTAGAGCTATTAGGTCAACAAACTCAAACCCCTCATAGTAACGAATTGTCTCTTTTGCACGTTAACGGAGAAACCAGCTATCAAGCCCGAGAAATATTGCTGTGTGGCGATCACACCCCTTGGGTATTTGCGCGCTCTATCATTCCCCAGGCATTTGTTGATAGTGAGTTATCGAACCTAGGTCAAGAGCCGTTGGGAAAGCGTCTTTTTAATGATGCGCGCTTTATCCGCTCTGCCTTTGAAGTATGCCAGGTTTCGGCTTCGCAATTTGGTATAAGCAGCAATGAAACTTTGTGGGGCAGACGGTCGTTGTTTACGTTAGACAGTTACAGCATGATAGTGGCCGAGGTTTTCCTTCCGGCTTGTCCGGCTTATCGTCAGCCCGCGGGCAGCAACATACAAAGCGAAAAACAATTATGAAGCACAATTGGAATGCGTACGCGCGACTCATGCGCTTAGATAAACCCGTAGGTATTTACTTACTACTATGGCCAACCCTGTGGGCGCTTTTAATGGCTGCTCAGGGCTTGCCTTCGTTAGGTATAACGCTAATTTTTGTGGCCGGCGTTATCGTAATGCGTTCAGCAGGCTGCGTGATTAATGACTATGCAGACAGAAAAGTGGACGGAAGTGTAAAGCGCACGGCGCAGCGACCGTTGGCAACCGGAGAGGTCACATCTAAACAAGCGCTTCAGCTATTTGGCGTGCTTATCGCCATAGCATTTGTGCTCGTGCTGTTTCTCAATTGGCAAACCATTGCGCTGTCGGTTATTGCTTTGCTTCTGGCTGCAAGCTATCCCTTCATGAAGCGTTATACCCACTTACCGCAGGTGGTTTTAGGTGCCGCCTTTGGCTGGGCCATTCCTATGGCTTTTATGGCAGTGTTGGAAACTGTACCTACCTACGCGTGGTGGTTGTTCGTTGCCAACTTACTATGGACAGTAGCGTACGACACCATGTACGCCATGGTAGACCGCGACGACGACTTGCAAATAGGTGTTAAGTCTACCGCCATATTGTTTGGTAAAAACGACGTGCTGATAGTCATGCTGCTGCAAGCCTTGGCGCTAACCATTCTATGGTTTATAGGCTGCGCTATTAATGCCACATGGCCTTACTATCTCGCCGTTCTGTTTTCGGCTTTACTATGTGTGCGTCAATATCAACTTATTAAACGCCGCCAGCGTGAAGGCTGCTTTACCGCGTTTATTGAAAACCACTATATCGGCTTAGCCATTACCCTAGGTACAGCCTTTCATTTTTATTTGGTTTAGTAAGGTAAAACTTATCAACAACATTGGTAGCTATTTAGCGCTGGTATAATTTTTATAAATTACAGCGCTAAAAGCCTGCTTCAACCTGTACCAAAGTCCCCTTTTTCCTTATCGATAGCCCGTTTAAAGTGTTTGCTAGCTTAAACAGGTACACGCTTTACTCACTGAGTATTTTAAAATTTGTGCACAAAGTGTGATACTAAGTGTTATACTTTTGGTGTCGAATGGAATCTATACGCATATATAAATTAAAGTGGTTTAAGAGATGGGCGAGCAAAGAAGGCTTATCAGATAGCTTGCTAAAAGTAGCAATTGCAGAGATGCAACAGGGATTAGTTGACGCAGATTTAGGTGCGAATGTTTTTAAGAAACGCGTACCTAGTGGTGGGCGAGGTAAAAGTGGAAGTTTAAGAACCCTAATAGCATTTCAAGTTGATACTAAAGCCTTTTTTATCTACGGCTTTTCCAAAAGTACTCGTTCAAACGTTAGTGTCAAAGACATGAAGGCTTTAAAACTCTTGGCTAAAGAGCTATTTAACTATAGCGATGAGCAGCTTAAAAAAGCTATTGATTCAGGTAGTGTTGAAGAGGTGAGATAAGATGAAAGATGGCATTTTAGATGTAGTACACCGTACGGCAAAAGATCTGAGCGAAGCTGGAATTATGGATAAGCAGACCATGTATCAATTCGATGCATTATGTTTACCTAAAGTTGAGCAATATGACGGACAGCGGATAAAAGCTATACGTGAAAGAGCCAGAGTAAGCCAAGCCGTTTTTGCTGCCTATCTAAATATTACGCCTTCGACCATAAAGCAGTGGGAGCAAGGAAGCAAAAAGCCTCGAGGCACATCTCTAAAGCTTTTAAACCTTGTTGAACAGAAAGGTTTAGAGATCTTGATGTAGCCTTCCAAGGGCTTAAAAAACCTTGGAAAAAAGAGCAGTTATAGATTTAATATTTCGGTTCATATAGTTCAACAAAAAAGCGCCGTAAAGGCGCTTTCAGGTTTCTAGAAGTACCAATGTCTACTTTTCTGCTAGCTTTGCTTCAAGCTCAGCAATACGTCCTTCCATCGCGTCTAGTTTTTCACGGGTGCGAATAAGCACCTGGCTTTGAATATCAAATTCTTCACGCGTCACTAAATCAAGCTTAGATAACTGCGACTGCAAAACAGTTTTTACGCGGGCTTCAGCTTCTTCAGCCATGTTTTTTACGCCGGGTGGTACGGCATCAGCAATTTGTTTCGCTAAATCTTCGAGTTTCTTCGGATCCAACATGGAATTCCCTTATAATGCGCAGCTCAAA
>MDSV01198622.1_pt1 | contig 15435 bp, 10 predicted proteins | sample 810851 | NCBI WGS metagenome assembly MDSV01 (sample SAMN05326640, study PRJNA326480) | marine metagenome | isolation source: seawater | place: Atlantic Ocean: North East | collected 2012
GGGGAATCGAACCCCTCTTACCAGGATGAAAACCTGGCGTCCTAGCCGATAGACGAACGGGCCCTTCGGATTAACGAGGTGCAAATTTATATGATACCTGACAAACTTGCAACTTATATTATGATTAGTATGCTTTCGCAAATAAAACTCGCTGATTTGAGGGTTTTCCAGAGTAAACACAACTGCCTTGCTCTATCTTTCCATCAATTGGTATACAGCGAATTGTCGCATTTGTGGCTTGTTTGATAGATAATTCAGTCTCAGCAGTGCCATCCCAATGTGCTGAAACAAATCCACCCTTTGAAGCTAAAACTTCCTTAAAAGTATCAAAATCATCAACCACAGTGGTATATTCAGTGCTATAATTCTTTGCGCGATCAAACAAAGCAACTTGTATGGCTTCTAGCCTAGTCTTCACTTCCGCAACCAGATCTTCTTGAGCAACACTTGATTTACTTAACGTATCCCGACGAGCAAGCTCAACGGTACCATCAGTAACGTCTCTCGGTCCAATGGAAACGCGCAGCGGCACCCCTTTAAGCTCGTATTCATTAAACTTAAATCCAGGTTTATAGGTATCGCGTTTATCAAAATGTACACGAATATTTTCTTTGCGTAAAGCTTCAACTAATGGAGCTACTACCGCAAATACCATTTTTTGTTCCTCCTCGCCTTTATATACAGGCACAATAACAACTTGGTGCGGTGCCAATGCTGGGGGTAGGACAAGTCCATTGTCGTCGCTGTGCGTCATGATAAGTGCACCCATCAATCTAGTAGAAACACCCCAAGAAGTTGCCCAAACGTGTTCCAAAGCACCCTCTTTTGTAGCGTATTTTACATCAAATGCTTCGGCAAAATTCTGCCCTAAAAAGTGAGAAGTACCTGCTTGCAAAGCTTTTCCGTCTTGCATAAGTGCTTCAATACAATAAGTTTCAACTGCACCAGCAAAGCGTTCAGTATCAGATTTAATGCCTTGTATTACAGGGATGGCCATATGCTGCTCTACAAAATCAGCATACACTTGGTTCATTTGCTTTGCCTCAGCTCGTGCTTCTGATTCTGTAGCATGGGCAGTATGCCCTTCTTGCCATAAAAACTCTGCTGTGCGTAAGAATAATCGAGTGCGCATTTCCCAACGAACCACATTGGCCCATTGATTAATTAATATAGGCAAGTCTCGATATGATTGAATCCAATTTTTATACGTATTCCATATAATGGCCTCACTAGTGGGGCGTACAATAAGTTCTTCTTCTAGTTTCGCATTAGGATCAACACGTAGTTTTCCTGGCTTGTCTGGATCATTTTCTAGTCGATAGTGAGTTACTACAGCACACTCTTTGGCAAAACCATCAGCATTTTGCTCCTCAGCTTCAAACAAGCTCTTGGGAACAAACAGCGGAAAATAGGCATTGCTATGGCCTGTTTCTTTAAATTTTTTATCCAATATTGATTGCATACGTTCCCAAATCGCATAGCCGTAAGGCTTTATAACCATACAGCCTCTAACAGCGGAATTTTCTGCTAAATCGGCTTTTACAACCAGCTCATTATACCATTTTGAATAGTCTTCTGCTCGTGTTGTTAAATATTTACCCATAAGTTTGGCACAACTTTTGATTTTTTGTTAGTTGTAGTGCAAAACTACTTAAATTTGAGTGTTAATTTAAACTTTGTGTAATGCGTAATTTTTTACAACCCGACTTAATCAGAATTTATGTGCTTTTTTCAACAGTAGTTTTGGCACTATTTCTCTTGGGTTGTAGTGGCTATCAAACCGTTTCATACTATGGCGATGGCATCTATGATAATGATTTTTTGCAGAAGAGTAGACAAGTTGTTGCTCCTGTCAATAACAATAAGCAACAAAACAACGGCTCTTTTTACAAAAATTATTTTGCTGACAAAGCTTCACAAGGGATTCAAGACGATTATATTTTCACAAACGTTGAACAATATCAAGATGCTGCTCCACAACAAAGTAGTGTTGGTAATTACCAAGCACATGGCTCATGGGGTGATCAAGTAGACAGAATCAACATCAACGTAATTTACAATAGATCATTTGGTTGGAATATGGGTTGGGGTTGGTATAATGCGCCATATACATTTGGACGTTCATCATTTTGGGGTTACAATTACCACCCTTGGTATTTTACATATAATTTCCATCCTTTTTACAACCCTTTCCAATGGGGTAACACATATCCTTTTAACAGACCAGGTTGGAACAATTGGGGATACAACAATTCTTATCACATGATTGGTATGAATCAAAGATACAATACGCCTATTAGATATAGCAGATTAAATGGTAGCAGGGAATTTTTTAGAACAAACCGCTCCAATAATATTGGAGGCAGCGCAGACAGCCCTGAAAATATTTCCAACAAAAACCAACGACGCACGAATGTACGTGGTAGCACGACTACAAGACGTGTTTCAAATAGCAATACAAACTCAAGTCAAAACAGTAGAACGACAAGAAGGTATAGTAATGATAGATCTACAACAAATAACCCAAGCTACAAAAATTCCTCGTCTTCCTCAACCTCAAGTTACAGAAATTCAGCACCATTTAGTTCAACAAGGTCAACTTCAAGTAGCTCTTCTAGAAGTTCCTCTAGCTCATCAAGAAGAAGATAAATCAGGTGTCGGCTGTAGTGTTTTTAAATATTAAGAATGAATATATGGGAAAGAGAAAATTATTTAAATTAATTTTTAGCTTTTTATTGACTGGTATTGTTGCGCCAGCACAATCTGTTGGTGAAATTGCCAGGTATGGCTATGAACAATTACAAGGTTCTGCACGCTATCAAGCCATGGGTGGTGCCTTTGGAGCCCTTGGTGGAGATTTGTCTTCAATATCAAATAACCCGGCTGGTTCAATTGTGTTTGCTTTTAATGAAGCTGGCGCTACTATTGGCGTGCAATCGATTTCAACAGATTCTAATTACTTAAATGGATTTACCAATGTTGAAAAATCTTCTTTTGACATTAGCCAAGCAGGGTTTGTTCTTGTACTTACCAATCCTTCCAGTAAATGGGATAAGATAGCATTTGGTTTTAATACACAAACCATTAATAACTTTGATAAAAACCTTTTTGCTAGAGGAACAAACTACAACAGAGGCCTCGAGGACTATTTTTTAGAAAATGCGAGTGGCATCTCTTATGATACTTTTGATTTTTCAAATAATGCTGATGATGAATATTCTTTTTTAGGGAATAGATTTGGTTACGCCACGCAGCAGGCATACATGGGTCTATACACCAATACTATTAACCATGACGATGAGAATAGTATATATATCGCTGATGGCCTTGTTGGTGGTGGAATTGATCAGATTCATGAAAATAACACCTCAGGACGACAACAGCTCTACAGCTTAAATTTTAGTGCCCGTTATTTACAAAAACTATCTATTGGCTTTAATATCAATATATATGAAATTGATTATGCAGAATACAAAGCAACGTCGGACAAGTATTTGGACACTACAAGCCGTTTAGATCAGGTTGACTTACAGCGAGACCTCAATACTTTTGGTGAAGGTGTTTCGTTTCAGTTTGGCGCCATTTTCAAGACAACTGATATGCTACGCCTTGGGGCAAGCTATACAAGTCCTACTTATTATGAATTAGAAGACGAATATACAGAAGGCTTGGAAACATATTATATAGATTCGACTGACACAATACAACGCGATGCTATTTATCCAAACATCGTAAACCTAAATGGTCCTTACAAGATAAAAACTGCTGGAAAAATACAAGGCAGTGCTGCACTTGTTTTCGGTAAAACTGGACTTATAAGCTTAGATTATGGAAAGAAAACTTACAGCTCGTCAAGTGTTACATTACCTTACGCGGTTGACACCAATGCCTTAAATTCAGAAATCAACGAAGCACTTAATGATGCAAATTACTTACGTATTGGTGGTGAGGGTCGAATTGGAGACTTAAGCCTTCGTGCCGGATACTGGCATGAAAATAGTCCATATAAAAATAAGGCAGTCATGGATGATTTCAGCGGTTTTTCACTTGGGATGGGAATTCGTTTTGGGAGTGGTTCGCTAGATTTGGCGTATACAAAAAATACACAGAAATATCAGCAGCAGCTATATTATATTGGCTTAACAGACAGTGCCAGCATATACGAAAGTACTGGACAGTTAGCAATTACCTATAATGTTCGTTTTTAAAAAGAATTAATTTTTACAAAATTGTTACATTTGTATACTTATTTTAGATGCTATGAAATTTAATCAATTTTTAAAAGAAACTTTAGATCATCAGGATGACGATCATTTCAGCGCAAATATGAATACACCTTTGCGTGAAAATGCTTTTGATATTTCTGATAATGATAAAATAAAACTTATTGAGCAAGATGTTACCAATATACTCCAAACTCTAGGTATGGATCTTACAGATGATAGTTTAAAAGGAACTCCAAAGCGAGTTGCAAAGATGTTTGTAAATGAAATATTTTCTGGTTTAAACCCTGACAATATGCCTAATCCATCAACGTTTGAAAATAAGTATAAGTACAATGAAATGCTTGTTGAAAAAAATATAACTCTCTATTCCTCTTGTGAACATCATTTGTTGCCAATTGTAGGCAGAGCCCATGTAGCATATATTTCTAACGGAACTGTAATTGGGCTTTCTAAAATGAATAGAATTGTTGATTATTATGCCAAAAGACCGCAAGTGCAAGAAAGACTCACAATTCAAGTTGTGAAAGCATTACAGGACGCACTTAATACTGATGACGTAGCTTGTGTTATTGATGCAAAACATTTATGTGTAAATATGCGTGGCATCAGAGATATTGAAAGCAGTACTGTAACAGCCGAATTTGGAGGTGCATTCAAAAAACCAAATGTGAAAAAAGAGTTTTTGGGTTATTTAAATCTGGATACTACATTCTAAAATATGGGAGAAGCAACTTCATCTCTACATATTTTCAATTCTTTAACTGGCAAAAAAGAACTTTTATTACCAATTACAGAAAATCATATAGGAATGTATGTTTGTGGACCAACTGTTTATAGTAATGTTCATTTAGGTAATTGCAGAACATTTATTTCCTTTGACTTAATATTTCGTTATTTAAAGCATATTGGATACAGTGTAAGATATGTTAGAAACATAACAGATGTTGGTCATCTTGAATTTGATGAAGACGATGGAGAAGATAGAATATCCAAAAAAGCAAGGCTAGATGGTATTGAACCAATGGAAGTTGTTCAACGCTACACAACAGACTTTCATAAAATTTTAGATGCCTTTAATACATTGCCACCTAGTATTGAACCTACAGCTACCGGGCATATAGTTGAACAAATTGAACATGTAAAAAAAATTATTGATCGTGGTTTTGCATATGAAATAAATGGTTCAGTCTACTTTGATGTGATTAAGTTCAATAATTCTACACACCGCTATGGGGTATTGAGCGGACGTAAACTTGAAGATATGATTCATAATACAAGGAAATTGAGTTCTCAAAGCGAAAAAAAATCACCTCAAGATTTTGCCCTTTGGAAAAAAGCTGAACCAAAACACATAATGCGTTGGACCTCTCCATGGGGTGATGGTTTCCCTGGTTGGCATTTAGAATGTACAACTATGAGTAGTAAATATCTTGGCGAACAATTTGATATTCATGGTGGTGGAATTGACTTAAAGTTTCCACACCATGAGTGTGAAATTGCTCAAGCAAAAGCTTTGTATGATAAAAGCCCTGTTAAAACTTGGATACACACTAACATGTTGACACTTAATGGCAGGAAAATGGCTAAATCAACTGGAAATAATATTTTACCAAGTGAGCTTTTTGATGGGTCGAACGAATTGTTATCAAAACCTTTTTCTGCTGATGTTGTTAAGTTTTTTATGCTTCAAGCACATTACAGAAGTGTATTGGATTTAAGTAATGATGCTTTAGAAGCTGCTGAAAAAGGGTACAACCGCCTCCTTAATGGTATTAAAATGATAGCGAAATTACCAAAAAGTAATGAAAGTAGTGTAGATATAAACGCAGCTATACAAACTTTTTATGATGCTATGAACGACGATTTTAACAGTCCTGTATTAATTGCCGAATTATTCGAAACAGTCAAGCTCATTCATCGTGTTAATCATGGTGAAGAAAAATTAACAGCTAAAGATATAGACACATTACATAAATCCATTGACGGATTTATTTATGACGTTTTGGGACTAACACTAGACGCTTCTTTAAATGAAGACAATGCTTTGCTGGACAAAGCTTTAGATGTGCTTATTGAATTGCGAAATGAAGCCAGAGCTTCCAAAGATTTTACAACTTCAGATCGTATTCGCGATTCTCTGTTCAAAAAAGGCATTCAACTTAAAGATGGTAAAGACGGCACCGGCTATATCTTGATGTCATGAAAAAGGTTCTCATTTTTCCTTTTTTGCTTCTCATCAGAATATATCAAACCATTTTATCTCCGCTATTTCCTTCTAGTTGTCGTTTTAACCCCACTTGTTCTCAATATGGCATTGAGGCTTTAAAGAAATACGGAATATGGAAAGGAACAATCCTGACAATCAAACGCATCAGCAAATGCCATCCTTGGGGCGGTCAAGGACACGACCCCGTTCCCGATTAGGACAATATTTACATTATATTTAACCAAAATAAAATCTCATGTTAATACTTAAATTTTTGTGGGCACCTGATCCAAAAGCTATAAGTCTTGGTGGCATAAGCATTTACTATTACAGCCTCATGTTTGTTATTGCATTTGCAAGTGGTTTATACCTGATGAAATACATTTATAAAAAAGAAGGTGTTTCGTTGTCACATATAGATCCATTATTACTTTATATGGTTATAGGAACGTTGATAGGCGCACGTCTTGGAGAGGTATTTTTCTACAATTGGGATTATTTTCAAAACAACTTATTAGAAATCATTTTACCATTTAAAATTTCTGAGGAAGAATGGAAGTTTGTAGGTTTTAGAGGCCTTGCAAGTCATGGCGCAGCAATTGGTATTACAACAGCCCTTTATTTATATGTGCGAAAATTTAAATACGCCTCACTATTATGGCTATTAGATCGCATTGCAATTACTGTTGCTTTGGGAGGTATATTTATTCGAATAGGTAACTTTTTTAACTCTGAGATTGTTGGAAAGTATACGGGTAGTAACTTTGGAGTTGTCTTCAAAAACAATGGTGAAACACTTCCCAGACACCCTGTTCAATTGTATGAATCGCTAGGTTATTTTATCGTGTTTATTATCCTCTTTATGGTTTATAAAAACACTCAAAAAAGCAAACAAGAAGGTTTTTTATTAGGTCTATTCTTTGCGCTGCTCTTTGGCGTACGCTTTTTAGCTGAATTTGTAAAAGAAAGTCAGGGTGGCTTCGGAGAACAGCTTGGCTATTTATCCACAGGCCAATGGCTTAGTATTCCGCTAATCCTTTTGGGATTAGGACTGGTTTTATTTTCCTCTAGAAAAATACGGTAATTAAGTTTACCTTTTATCGCGCGAAGTATCAAACATCACAGGTGTTGCAATAAACAGCGAGGAATACGTTCCAACTAGTACTCCAACAATGAGCGCAAACATAAATCCCCGAATCGCCTCTCCACCAAAAATAAATATGGCCAACAACACTACTAGCGTTGTTAAGGAGGTATTAATGGTTCTACTCAATGTGCTGTTGAGTGCGCTATTTACTGTTTTGTGGGTCTCCCACGAAGTGTGCAGACGCTTAAACTCGCGAATACGGTCAAACACCACAACAGTGTCATTAAGAGAATATCCAATTACCGTAAGCACCGCAGCGATAAAAGCTTGATTAATCTCCATACTAAAAGGCATAAAGGTGTAGGTAATTGAGAATACTCCCAATACAATTAGTACGTCGTGGAAAACCGCTGCAACAGCTCCTAAGGAGTATTGCCATTTTCGAAAGCGGAGTAAAATATACAAGAACACTACTATCAATGAACCGAATACAGCCAAAAACGAATTCTTCTTGATATCATCGGCGATGGTTGGCCCAACTTTAATAGATGACATAATACCCACTTGCTTGTCTTCAGCACCATTTACAAAATCGTCATAATTAAGTTTCTCTGGCAGGAAAGACGAAAGACCACTAAATAAAGCTTGTTGAATTTCATCATCAACTTGAGTTCCTTCTACATCAACTTTGTAGTTGGTTGTAATTTTTAATTGGTTGTCCTCACCAAAGGTTTTGGCTTCGGCACTTCCGAGAAGCTTAACCAACTGTGATTGAGCATCTGTTGGATTAACCGCTTGTTCGAAACGAACTGTATACGAGCGCCCACCTACAAAATCAACCCCTTGGTTAAGCCCTTGCGTAAACAAAGAGGCTATACCAGCAGCGATAAGTAAACCTGAAATAACATAAGCAAAGCCACGTTTGATGAGGAATTTAATGTCTAGGTTTCGAAATAAGTTTTTGGTTGCGCCAGTAGAAAATGGTAATTCCTTTCCATTGGCCAAACGTCCATCGACAAGTAATCGTGTCACAAAAATGGCAGTTGATAGGGAAGTAGCAATACCGATAAGCAGTGTAGTAGCAAAACCTTTAATAGGACCTGTTCCAAAAACAAACAAAATAAATGCAGTTAAGCCGGTAGTAATGTTGGCATCTAAAATAGAAGACAAAGCATTTCGAAATCCGTCAGATACAGCTTGCTTCTGTCCTTTGCCTTTTATTAATTCTTCACGAATACGTTCAAAAATAAGTACGTTCGCATCTACGGACATGCCAATGGTAAGTACAATACCTGCAATACCAGGAAGTGTAAGTACAGCACCCAGTCCAGCTAGAATGCCGAAGATTAGAATGATGTTTAAACTCAAGGCAATGTCAGCGAAAAGACCAGCACGTCCGTAATAGAAAATCATCCATGCAAGTACGAGCAACAATGCAATAACAAATGAATTAACACCACTTTCAACAGCCTCTTGACCAAGTGATGGGCCCACAATTTCAGATTGAATAATTTCAGCAGCAGCCGGAAGCTTACCAGCTCTAAGAACGTTGGCTAAATCAATGGCTTCATTTAGAGAGAATTGTCCTGATATCTCTGAACGGCCACCTGAAATAGCTCCTTTAGAAACCCCAGGAGCAGAATAGACTACATCGTCCAGGACAATGGCAATATTACTCTTTTCTTGATATGCTTTACCAGTCATTTCTTCCCAAATACGTGCACCCTTACCATTCATTTGCATGGAAACGGCAGCAGCTCCCAATTGGTCATATGTTTGTGCAGCATCTACAATAACGCTTCCGCTTAAAGGGGGTTCGTTGGAACGGTTTGCCTTGATTACATACAAATCAACTAAATCCGTTTTTAGATCTGGTATTCCCCACAAAAACTTGGTGTAACGAAGATCTGGAGGTAACAAAGCACGTACGTCAGATCGGTTTAAATATGATTCAAGTATCGGTTGATCTTTAACATCAACTTGAATTAAAACAGGACCACCAGTATAACCAGTGCCTTTAACGTAGTCATAAATGGGGTTTACAATGGTTGTAATAGAATCTTGGGCAGCAGCTACATCAGAAAGTAAATCATCAATTTCTGAAACTTCTGTTTCGGATTCTTCTTTTTTAGCCTGCAATACTGTTTTAAGCAATTCGTTTGCTTGCCCAAGGAAAGTGCCAAACAACTGGTTGGAGGTAGTTTCCCAAAATTCAAGCTGAGCAGTACTTTGCAAAAGATTTTTTACACGTTCAACGTCTCTAGCACCGGGCAATTCGACCAAAATACGTCCTGAAGTACCCAAGCGTTGGATATTAGGTTGGGTAACCCCAAATTTATCAATACGCTTACGCAATACCTCAAATGCAGAAACAATTGAAGCATCAATTTTTCTACGAATAACCGGCTTAACCTCATCATCTGTCATGTTAAAGTTGATATCTTCGCTTAAGGTACGGTTGCCAAAAATGTCAGGATTTGATAGGTTTTCATCTCCTTTTAATTCTTCGAAAGCCAAGAAAAAACTCTCTACATAGGTATCATCTGACGATTTCTGTAGCAAGTCAGCCCTTGCAAGAGACTGATTAAACAGTGGATTTCGGCTGTTTTCACCCAAGCCTTTTAAGATATCTTTTACGGAAACTTGTAGGATTACGTTAATACCACCCTTAAGATCTAATCCTTTGTTTAGCTCTCTATCTTTTGCTGCAGCATAGTTGAAAACGCCAAATACCCTTTGCTCTGCAATAGAATCTAGATAGTTGCGCTTAGCAATATCTACTAGGGTGTAATAGTCCGCGTCATCTCTGTCGACGGAAGCTTGAGCATATGTGTCAGCATCTGATTCAACTTTTGACGTCACAAAAGTGAATGATAGTTGATAGAGGCTAACAAGGCCAAACAAAACGGTGAAAAATTTGATAAGTCCGTTATTCTGCATGATAAAGTTTTTTGTATCGTAATTGAGACGAGCAAATATAGCGTATCCTCCCTGATTAACAAATTGCTAAAATTAGCTTTATAATTTTACGATAGTATGCCGTCCAAAGCCATATTCATATTACGTACCGCAGCAGCACTTTTATCAAAAGCAGATTGCTCCTCAACAGTTAAATTTAAATTTACAATAGATTCTAAACCTATACGTCCAATAACACAGGGAACCCCAATGCAAATGTTTTTTTGATTATACTCACCCTCCAAAAATACAGAACATGGTATAATGCGCTTTTGATCATTGAGGATACTGTCAACCAAATAAGCCACAGATGCACCTGGCGCATACCATGCAGATGTTCCCAGTAGCTTGGTTAATGTCGCACCACCAACCATGGTATCTGCAGCAACTTGATTTAGTACGTCCGCTTCAAGTATTGTTGAAACAGGAATGCCGTTATACGAAGCCAATCGTGTCAATGGAATCATTGTGGTGTCTCCGTGTCCACCAATTACCATCCCATGAATATCGTTGGCTGGCTTATCTAGGGCTTGAGACAAATAGGTTTTGAATCTTGAACTATCCAAAGCGCCGCCCATACCAATGATGCGGTTTTTTGGTAATCCAGTTTTCTTTAAAGTTAAATAGGTCATAGTATCCATCGGATTGGAAACAACTACGATAATGGCGTCTGGTGAATGTACTAAGATATTATCAGCAACAGACTGAACAATGCCAGCGTTAATACCAATTAATTCTTCACGTGTCATACCAGGTTTTCGTGGAATACCAGATGTAATTACAACAACATTACTATTTGTAGTTTTGGTGTAATCATTGGTTGTTCCTACAATCTTTGTATTAAACCCAAGGGTGGTGGCGGTTTGCATCATGTCAAGTGCTTTACCCTCAGCAAATCCTTCCTTAATATCTAGCAGTACTACTTCGCTTGCAATATGTTTTGTAGCAATAGCATCTGCACAAGTAGCGCCAACGTTTCCGGCGCCAACTATGGTAACTTTCATGCGTTTGTTATTTTGGTTTTGTAAAAGTAAGGCTTGAGCATAAATACTAAAAGCTTATGCATCGATATTAGCATATATTGCATTCTTTTCAATAAATTCACGTCGAGGTGGAACTTCGTCGCCCATGAGCATTGAAAAAACACGGTCAGCTTCGCCTCCGTTGTCTATTGTTACTTGGCGTAATGTTCTAAATTCTGGGTTCATGGTTGTATCCCAAAGTTGTTCTGCATTCATTTCACCCAATCCTTTGTAACGCTGTACAGAAGAACCTTGACCAAAATCTTGCATCAAACGGTCACGTTGATCATCATCCCAAGCATATTGCTTCTTTTGACCTTTTTTGACCAAATAAAGAGGCGGTGTGGCAATATAGATGAAACCGTTTTCAATAAGCTCGCGCATGTAGCGGAAAAAGAATGTTAGTATAAGTGTTGAAATGTGACTACCATCGACATCGGCATCACACATAATAACCACTTTGTGATAGCGCAACTTTTCTAAATTCAATGCCTTAGAATCTTCTTCTGTTCCTATGGTTACTCCTAGGGCAGTATATATGTTTCGAATTTCTTCGTTTTCAAAAACCTTGTGTTGCATGGCTTTTTCTACGTTCAATATTTTACCTCTAAGTGGAAGTATAGCTTGAAAGTTTCGGTCACGTCCTTGCTTGGCAGTACCACCCGCTGAGTCACCCTCAACAAGGAATACCTCACAAAGATTTGGGTCTTGTTCAGAACAATCAGATAATTTCCCAGGCAAACCACCTCCGCTCATCACGGTTTTGCGTTGTACCATTTCTCGCGCCTTACGCGCAGCGTGACGTGCTTGAGCAGCTAAAATCACTTTTTGAACTATAGATTTGGCATCATTGGGATGCTCCTCCAAATAATTTTCTAGCATTTCAGAAACAGACTGTGAAACGGCTGCACTTACTTCTCTATTACCCAATTTGGTTTTGGTCTGCCCTTCAAATTGTGGCTCTGCTACCTTTACAGAAATGATAGCGGTCAACCCCTCTCGAAAGTCATCTCCTGATATTTCAAATTTAAGCTTATCCAACATACCAGAAGCGTCGGCATATTTCTTTAACGTGGTTGTAAGACCTCGTCTAAATCCTGAAAGATGAGTACCACCCTCATGAGTGTTGATGTTATTTACATAAGAATGTAGGTTTTCAGTAAACGAAACATTATAAATCATAGCAACTTCTACAGGTATATCGTTTTTCTCACCCTCCATTGAAATTACGTCACTGGTAATGGGTTCTCTATTAGCGTCTAGAAAACGTATAAATTCCTTTAATCCTTCTTCTGAATAGAATAGCTCTGAAAAAAAATCGCCTTTTTCGTCTTTTTGACGTTGGTCGGTCAACTGTATTTTTATTCCTTTATTTAAATAGGCAAGCTCACGCATACGGCTTGCGAGTGTGTCGTAGTTGTATTCGCGTGTTTGAGCAAAAATCGTTGGGTCTGGCGAAAAGGTTACCAATGTTCCAGTCTTGTCTGTAGCGCCCACCTGCTTTACAGGGTACTGTGCCTTACCTTTTGAATATTCTTGCTCCCATTCTTTGCCATCGCGGTATACGGTAGCTTTAAGCATTTCTGAAAGCGCATTCACACAAGACACTCCTACCCCGTGTAAACCTCCCGAAACTTTATAGGAATCTTTGTCGAATTTTCCTCCAGCACCAATTTTGGTCATTACAACCTCAAGTGCAGAAACACCTTCTTTTTTGTGCATCCCCACGGGAATGCCACGTCCGTTATCTTCAACAGTTATAGAGTTGTCCTCGTTTATCTGGACGGAAATTAAATCACAATGACCGGCCAAAGCCTCATCAATGGAGTTATCAACGACTTCATAAACAAGGTGGTGTAGTCCGCGTAAGCCTACATCTCCAATGTACATGGATGGGCGCATACGTACGTGCTCCATGCCTTCTAATGCCTGTATACTGTCTGCTGAATAATTCTGGTTAGATTGATCACTCATATGATTAAATTATGAATAAAAGCTATTCTAACAAATTTACGGGAAAAGCCCCACTTTAATGCTAAATGTGCGGCTTTTCGTTAGTCAAGTTATCAACACAATCTGTATAAAAATTAATCGTAAGCATCCATATGTATGCTTGCTATGGCACGTCCAGAAGGTTCGTTTATATTTTGGAAAGATGCATCCCATGCCAATGCGGTTGGTGTACTGCATGCTATTGAAGGAACGGAGGGTACTGTAAGCGCTGCTGCCCGTGATGGGAAATGGTCTTCAAAAATGCAACGGTAGAAATATTCTTCCTTAGTTCTTGGTGGTTGCACTGAAAAACGATGGTTCACCTGCTCCATTTGCACATCTGTTACAGATGATTCTACCAATTCTTTGAGGGAATCTATCCAGTTGTAGCCTACGCCGTCGCTAAACTGTTCTTTTTGGCGCCAAGCAACAGACTGGGGTAATTCATCTTCAAACGCTTTACGAAGTATCCATTTTTCCATGCGGTCGGGTGTAATCATCTTGTCCTTTGGATTGATGCGCATGGCAACATCCATAAATTCTTTATCCAAAAATGGAACACGGCCTTCAATACCCCATGCTGCCAGCGATTTATTGGCTCTTAAACAATCGTATTGATAGAGTTTTTCCAGCTTCCTAACGGTTTCTTTATGGAACTCTTCTGGGCTGGGTGCTTTGTGGAAATACAAATAACCACCAAACACCTCATCTGCCCCCTCACCAGAAAGCACCATTTTAATGCCCATAGATTTGATTACACGTGCCAGTAAGTACATTGGTGTTGAAGCACGAACTGTAGTAATATCGTAAGTCTCCAAATGGTAGATAACATCTCGTATAGCATCTAAACCTTCTTGTACAGTAAAATTGACTTCATGGTGAATCGTACCAATGCGATCTGCAACGACTTTTGCGGCTGCCAAATCAGGAGAGCCCTCTAAACCAATAGAAAAAGAATGAAGTTGTGGCCACCAAGCTTCTTGTTTGTCATCTGCCTCTACACGGTTCTTTGCAAATTTTTTAGCCAATGCTGAAGTAATGGATGAATCCAAACCTCCTGAAAGCAAAACACCATAAGGCACATCACTCATAAGCTGACGGTGAACCGCATCTTCAAGTGCCTTGCCCAAGTCTTCAATACTGGTCGGGTTGTCTTTAACAGCTTCGTAGTCTTCCCAGTCTCGTGAATACCATTTTTGAGGAGCATCGTCTTTTAATGTCATGTAGTGTCCTGGAGGAAAAATTTCAATAGTGTGACACACACCTTCTAAAGCTTTTAGTTCTGAGGCCACATAACGTGTTCCTGCCTGATCAAAACCATAATATAGTGGAATAATTCCCATGTGGTCTCTGGCAATTAAAAAATCTTTGTTTGCAGAGTCGTAGAGTGCAAAACCAAAAATACCATTCAAATCATCAATAAAGTCTATGCCTTTTTGCAGGTATAAAGCCAATATAACTTCACAGTCAGACCCTGTTTGATAAGCATATTTAGGGGTGGTATCACGAAGCTCACGGTGATTGTATATCTCACCATTTGCCGCAAGAACAAGTTTTTTGTCTGGGCTATACAAGGGTTGTTTTCCAGAAGCTGGATCGACGATGGCTAAGCGCTCATGCGCAAATATGGCATTATTATCAGCATAGATACCACTCCAATCTGGTCCGCGATGGCGAATTTTTTTGGACATCTCAAGCAATTGCGGTCGAAGTTCTTCTGTTGGTTGCTTTACATCTAAAGCACATACAATTCCACACATAGTTTTAATTTATAGGCAAATTTGTCAAATTTATTTATATTATTAACTATAATTTAATTATTTGGTTTAATTTTTAAATATTATTATTGATTTTATGTGAAATCTAAAAATAATTAAATAAATAAATGTCTGTTCTTGTTTAAAATCTTCTAAAAAACATGCTTACTTTTAACGTTACATGGGA
>MDSV01139006.1_pt1 | contig 15434 bp, 6 predicted proteins | sample 810851 | NCBI WGS metagenome assembly MDSV01 (sample SAMN05326640, study PRJNA326480) | marine metagenome | isolation source: seawater | place: Atlantic Ocean: North East | collected 2012
CGACGCGCACAAACACCCCCTGGACGACGAGTTCGAGCCGAAGCTCAACAGTTTCCAGAAGCTCCTCGTCACGCGGTGCGTTCGCCCCGACCGGTTCATGCTGGGCGTCTCGGAGTTCGTCGCCGAGCGGCTCGGGAGACGATTCATCGAGCCGCCCCCGTTCGACCTCGCCGCGTGCTACGCCGAGTCGTCGGTGACGTCGCCTTTGGTGTTCGTGCTCTCCTCGGGCGCCGACCCCATGGCGGACCTGCTCAAGTTCGCGGGCGAGGTGAAGATGAGCAAGCGGTTCGATCAGGTGTCGCTCGGGCAAGGCCAGGGCCCGAAGGCGGAAAACCTCATCAAGCAGGCGATGGAGGAGGGCATGTGGGTGTGTCTGCAGAACTGCCACCTCGCCGAGTCGTGGATGCCCAAGCTGGACGTCCTCGTCGAGACCATCGACGCCGACGCGGTGCACCGCGATTTCCGCCTGTGGCTCACCGCGATGCCCAGCCCCGCGTTCCCCGTCGCCATCTTACAAAACGGCGTGAAGATGACCTTGGAGCCGCCGAAAGGGTTGAAGTCCAACCTCGTGCGCTCGTACGCGCGGCTGGCGGACGAGTACATCGACGACTGCAGCGACCCGGCGGCGCACCGCAAGCTGCTGTTTTCCATCTGTCTGTTCCACGCCGTGATCCAGGACCGCCGCAAGTTCGGCCCTTTGGGCTGGAACATCCGCTACGACTTCACGGACGGCGACCTCTCGATGTGCCAGCGGCAGATCAAGATGATCATAGACGAATACGCCTCCATTCCGTTCAAGGTGATCCGGGTTCTGTGCGGCGAGATCAACTACGGCGGCCGCGTCACCGACGACAAGGATCGTCGGCTCATGAACAACCTCCTGGAAAACTACGTCGGCGAGGACGTGCTGCGCGACGAATACTCGTGGTCGCCCTCGGGCGCGTACGTCATGCCCGCCGCCACCACCCGGGACGAGACCGTGGCGCACATCAACTCTTTGCCCCTGGTACCGCACCCCGAGATCTTCGGCCTGCACGAGAACGCGGACATCACGTGCGACCAAAACGAGACGTACGCGTTGTTCGAGACGGTGCTCTCGCTGCAGCCGCGCGTGGGCGGCGGCGCGGGCGCGGCGACGCGCGAGGAGACCATCGAGGCGGCGGCCCGGGACATCTTCGACAAAGTGCCCGACGTGTTTGACATCGATGCCGTGACGCACGCGTACCCCACGGACTACGGACAGAGCATGAACACGGTGCTGACGCAGGAGTGCATACGGTACAACGCGCTGCTGGCGGTGATCCGCGAGACTCTGCGGGAAGGGCTGAAAGCGCTCAAGGGCCTCGTCGTGATGTCGCCCGAGCTCGAGCAGGTCACGGACGCCATCTTCGACAACCGCGTCCCCGAGATGTGGGCCTCGAAGGCGTACCCGAGCTTGAAACCGCTCTCGTCCTGGGTGCTCGATTTGCTCGAGCGGCTCGAGTTCATCGACGCTTGGATCGCGAACGGGCCGCCGCCCGTTTACTGGATCAGCGGGTTGTTTTTCCCGCAGGCGTTTCTCACCGGCACGCTCCAGAACTTCGCGCGCAAGAACGCGTTCGCCATCGACCAGATCTCCTGGAACTTCAACGTGCGCGACTCGATGACCTTCGCGAACACGAAGGAGGCGCCCGTCGACGGGTGCTACATCACCGGGTTCTTCCTGGAAGGCGCGCGGTGGGACTACGACAAACACATGCTGACGGAGTCGAGGCCGAAGGAGCTGTACGTGGATTTCCCGTTGTTCTGGCTCGAACCGGTGAAGGATCGCGAGGACCCGAAGGAGGGCGTGTACCTGTGCCCGGCGTACAAGACGCTGACGCGCGCGGGCACGCTGAGCACGACCGGGCACTCGACGAACTTCGTGATGTACCTCGAGGTGCCCACGGACAAGCCGGAGTCGCACTGGATCAACTCGAGCGTCGCGCTCTTCACGGCGCTGATGTTTTGACTCGGGCCTCGAGCGGTCGAGAAAGAAAAATGGGACGACGCGCGCCGTGCGACGCGAAATTTCTTCGTTGGCGTCGGTTTCATCCACGCGACCACGAAACGTCGGAGATATTGATGATGGAAGGGTGTCTCGCGAGAGTGGGCGTGGGGGCGACGAGGCGCCGCGCGTTCGAGACGAGATTTTATACTATTAGAGTAGCTAGACACTACGTCTCACATGCCATCGTTCGCGGCGCGCGCGCGTTCGAGACGCGCGCGGCCGCGCTCCACCCCTCCGCGCCCGCGGCCCACCCGCGGCCCTAAAACCGGGCCAAAAAAAACCGGACTGTTTTTCGCACACCGGTTCGACAGCCCCGAGCGCGATCGAAACGCGTCTCCCGCTGAGCCCGCGTTCGGCTCCGCCCGCTCACAAGGCGCCGGCGCACAACGCCATGAGGATCGCCGTCAAGGGGCACATGTTACGGTTCGCGAAAAAGACTCCGGGCGCGCGTCTAGAAGTGAGAAGCCCCGCCGCAGAACGCGTCACAAAGTGTTGAGATCGCTCGCGAAAAACCAGCAGCCAGCCCCTCGACATGACAGCCGCTGGAATGTTTGGATGCCTTTTCCGCTTTTTGCCATTCGTTCTCGCGCGAACGCGACAAATCAGATGGGTTTGCGATGACGCGAGCTGCGTCACACGTTGAAAGAAAACCAAAAAATCCGATCGAAACGAAGCCCAAAAAAAAATGAAAGGGGCGCGACCGGAATTTTGAAAGGATGCGCGCGTTTCGAAAACGACGATCGAGTTTTCCTCACGGGTGTAATTAAGTTTAACGAAGGCTATGGGCCAAAATTACTCGAGTTTTAACTCGAGTAAGTGGTAAATCACTACATTTACAAAAGTTGATGACTGAAACATGAGCTGAGTAAATGAAGTAATGGAGTTAACACGAGTTATAACTCGAGTTATTTTGGCCCATAGACTTGGAGGCGCGCAACGGAAACATTTGACCGGTCGATACTGAGTCAGCCTTTCTGCCTTTGGCGACCGTTGAAAGATGTGAGATTTCTCGTGTAAATGTTACTTCGCGCGTCTTCCCAACGACGCCACACAGCCTCGCGCGTCGCAACGTCACGATGCCCTCCTACTTCGGCGATATCGCCAAGACGGCGAAAGGTACGCGCCCGGCGCGGCCACCCCGCGCGGCGCCGCGCTCACGCGCGCGCCGTGCGCACCCGAAGTGAAACCTGACGAGGCTCGTTTCCCGCGCGCGCTTTTTCCACCCCTCCGGCTTCGCCCGGGCGCCCCCCTGACCCGCCCCCCGGCTCGCCCGCGACCCAGACCTGATCTCCGGGTCTTTCAACTACGACAACAAGTTCTCGCTGGACGCGAAGGACGCGCTCCCCGTGAACGGGCTGAAGGTGACCGCGTCCGCGACGCAGAAGAACGGCGCGTCGGAGCCCGTCGGGTCGGTCAAGTCCGCGCTCGATGTCGTCAAGGGGCTGAGCGTCGAGACGGAGGCTGCGCTCCCCGCGGGGAAGGTGACCGCCTCCGCTTCCCACAGCGGGCTGGTGGACGGCCTGAAGCTCACCGTGAGCGGCGACCCGAAGAACCTGCCCGGCGCTAAGGTGGCGCTGCAGCTTCTGCGCGACGCCGTCGGCGTCAAGTGCGACTTGACGAAGATCTCCTCGGGCGCGCCCGCGGCGGACGTCAACGCGTGCTACGCCTCCGGCGACCTCGCGCTCGGCGCGTCCGCGCACGTTGACTGCGTGACGGGCGCGGTGTCGAACTACGCGCTCGGCGCGCAGGTGGTCGCGGACGACACCACGCTCGCGGTGGTGGCGGCGGATGCGCTGGACACGGTTCGCGCCTCCGTTCACGTCAAGGCGGACGCCGCGACGTCGGCGGCGGCGGAGGTGACGTACAAGGTCAAGGCTGGGTCCGCGACGGCGGCGCTGGCGGTGTCCAAGAAGTTCTCCGACCACTGCTCCGGCAAGGTGTCCGTCTCGTCCGCGCTGCCCATCGGCGCGGGCGCGGTCGTCGACCCCGTCGTCTGCCTGCACACCACCGGCGCCGTCGCCGCGAAAACCACCGGATCGCTCTCCGTGCGCGCGGACGCGTCGCTCACGCCCAAGTGGGGCGTGCAGTTCGCGACCAAGATCTGATACGGGCGGTGGATCGAGCGCGAAAAGGAGGAGGCGCTGGAGCGGAGGCGGCGCGGGAGCGCGGTCGCGAAGACGTCGTCGTCGTCGACTCGAGGCGCGTCGCGGCGAGGCCGAAGGCGGCGCGCGACGAGACGCCGCGACGAGCGAACAGTCATCACGAAGAATGCATAACTATTCACACGATTCTTCCGACTCGACTTTATGTCGCAGCCATCGTCGCTTCGTCGGTCGCCCTCGCTCGGGCATCGGGCCAAAAAAAAGGTGAATAACTACGTACGCTGGAAAACACCCGCGGCCTGCGCGGGATCGCCACTCCCCGTGCCCCGCTCGCGGGCTTTCGTGCTGAGTTGAGACGCACCGCTCGGTGTGGTCGACTCGCGCGCGATGGCGGGTAACTACGCCGATGACGCGCAGGTGCGTCTCGCGGCGTTCCGTCTCCACGCGACGCGTCCGCGCGCGGCTGCAGCGCAATTCTTTCTCATCGGGCACGTCCCGCCCCGGTCGAGCGGTCAGAATCGCCGTCGAGGAGACGCGGTGGCGGTCGGACCGCGCGCCGATCGGCGTGTGCGCGAAGGCCGCGCGTCTCGAAACTGGCCGCTGGTCGATCGCGACGCGCGGAACCGCGCGTCGAGGGCGACCGCCGCGCCGCTCCCGCGCCCGCGGTGGCGGAGAATTGCCTCCCCGCGCGGGGCCGCGGCCCAGAAACCACCAACCGCCGCTGCCCAGGATTCATTCATTCATTCGCGATTCGCGTTCTTTCGCTCGGTCGCGTCTCCTCGCGTCGTCGAACGAAGACTGACGCGTCCCTCCCGTCTCCCCATCGCGCTTTTTTGTTCGCCACGACTCGCGTCGCGCCGGCGTGTCGTCCCTCGCTCGCCGCGTCGAATCGAACGCCGACGCCCTTCAGATCGAGGAGGAGCGCCGCGAGCTGGACAAGGCGCTCCGATCCTCCGCGCCGCGCGAGAAGCTGGACGGGCTGAAACGGCTCATCGGGATGATGTCCACCGGCCGCGACGTGTCGACGTTCTTCGCGGCGGTGGTCATGAACCTGGCGCAGGACTCTTTCGAGGTGAAGGTGCTGGTGTACATCTACTTAGTGCGCACCGCGGAGCAGAAGGCGGACGAAGCTTTGCTGTCCATCAACTCGTTCCAGAAGGACCTCGCGCACCCCAACCCGCGCGTGCGCGCGCTGGCGCTGCGCGTCATGTCGTCCATCCGCGTGGACGTGATCGTGCCGGTGGTGATCCTCGCGGTGCGCAAGTGCGCGGTGGACGTCTCGCCGTACGTGCGCAAGGCGGCGGCGCACGCCATCCCCAAGGTTTTCCGCCTGGACAAGTCCAGGCAGCACGAGCTCGCGGAGATCGTCGAGACGATGCTGCGCGACGCCACGCCGTTCGTGCTCTCTTCCGCCGTGGCGGCGTTCCAGGAGGTGTGCCCGGATCGCGTGGACCTGATTCACCGGCACTTCCGCAAGATCTGCCGCATGCTCGTGGACATGGACGAGTGGGGGCAGATCCTGATGGCGAACCTCCTCGTCCGCTACGCGCGCGCGCAATTCACCAAGCCGGACGCGTACGACCGCGAGCTCACCGTCGACGCGGTGGCGCGCGGGAACCAAGCGGAAAGCGGACGCGCGCTCGCGCTCGCGCTTCCCGGCGAGTCCGGCGGGGCGTTCGAGAAGCAGAGCGCGAACCCGCTGGGGAACACCGCCGGGTTCTACTCGGACAGCGAGACGAGCGAGGAGGAGAGCGGCGAGAGCGACGAAGACGCGCCGCGAGCGCGGGCGAGTAAGGCGCCCAAGTCCTCCGCGCGAGACGCGGCGGCGGGCGCCGCCGGCGAGAGCTACCTGGACGACGACCACCGTCTGCTGCTCCGGTGCTCGCGCCCGCTTCTGCAGTCGCAGAACTCGGGCGTGGTCATGGCGGTGGGCGCGCTGCACTTCTACCTGGCGCCGGTGGCGGACCTGCCCAAGACGCTGCGCGCGCTCGTGTTCGCCATGCGGTGCAAGCCCGAGTCGCAGCACGTGATGCTCAAGAACATCTGCACGATGGTCGCCGCGCAGCCGTCGCTGTTCCAGACGCACTTCAACGCCTTCTTCGTGCACCCCGCGGACCCCCTGGACGTGCGCGCGCTGAAGCTGGAGATTCTGACGCACGTGTGCGTGGCGGACAACGCGCCGGCGCTGCTGCGGGAGCTGCAGGCGTACCTGCGCAGCGGAGTGGACGCCTTCGTCGCGCTCACCATTCGCGCCATCGGTCGGTGCGCGGCGATCATGCCGCAGATCGCCTCCGTGTGCGTCCGGTCGCTGCTGGAGCTTTCCCTGCACCCTTCCGAGAAGGTGGCGGGCGAGGCGGTGGTGGTGATCCGCGCGCTGGTGCAGCGCGACCCCAAGGAGCACCTGCACGTGGTGATGCGCCTGATCCGCCGCATGGACGCGCTGCGGTCGCCGGCGGCGCGCGCCGCCGTGGCGTGGCTGGCGGGGGGCGAGCTCTACGTCTTCGGCGAGGACGCGGAGAAGGACGCGCAGGCGGCGGCGATCATGCAAAAAGAAAAAGAAGCGGGCGAGGACGGCGCGGAGGGCGAGCTCGGCGACGACGCCTCCGAGGAGGCGGACGGTATGGATATCCAGTCCGGTCCGTCCGCGGCGGGCGGCGCGTCCGGCGGTCGCGTGCCGTCGACTGTGCGCGCCATCGAGGAGGGCGGGCTTGACGCGCTCGCGCCGGCCGAGGGAGAGGCGGAGGATACGGGGGAGGAGGGCGGCGAGGAGGCAGCCTCTGCGCCACCCGAGGTGGGTTCGGAGGCGGCGTCCGCGGCTGAGTCGGCTCCCGAAGCCGCTTTGGCGGTCGCGGCGACCAAGTCCGGCAAGGAGAAGAAGCGGGAGAAGCGCGAGGCGCGCAAGGCGAGGGCGCGCTCGGAGCGCGAGGAGAAGACTCGTTCGGCTCGCGAGTCGCGTCGCGACTTCTTCGAGCTCTCGTTCGCGGTGATCAAGCGCTCGCTGCGCGACTTCGCGGGCGAGACGGACACCACCAAGCTGCAGATCATGAACACCGCCTGCAAGCTGTACGTCAAGGACCCCGCGCGCGCGGGACCGGCGCTCAAGCACCTGCTGGAGCTCGCCCGATTCGACGCGTCGGTGGACATCCGCGACCGCGCCCGGATTTACCGCGCGATGTTCGCCGTCGGCGGGAACGCGACGCCTCTGGCGTCGCTCAGAAATCGCTTCGTGCTGTGCCACAAGCCCGCGCCGCAGCTGCCCTCGCCCGCGGCACAGACGTGCACGCACGCGCTCGGGTCGCTGTCGCACGCCGTGGAGCACAAGGCGCCCGGGTACGCGTCGCTCCCGGCGCACCCGGCGGTTGCGCCGCCGTCGTCGGTGCGCGACCAGTACTTCGCGTCGGCGGCGGACGCGGCGCGCGGCGGCGCGGGCGGCAAGAGCGGCAAGTTCTACAGCGACTCCGACAGCGACTCCGACAGCGACTCCGACAGCGACTCCGACAGCGACGGGAGCTCCTCGTATGGCGACAGCGACAGCGGGAGCTCGGCGTACACGGAGAGCGACTCGGACTCGGACTCGGACTCGGACGACGCGTCGGGCGTTTCGGCATCTTCCGACTCGGACTCGGACGACGCGAGCGACGACGACGAGAGCGACGACGACGAGAGCGACGACAACGAGAGCGACGACTCCGACTCGGACTAGACGTTTCGGCACACGCGCTGTTTGATCGTGTCGTGTCACGCGCGACTTCGTCGTATCACGCGCCCCCGCGCTCTCTCGGTAGCTACGCGCCGGCGCTGCGGTCGCGTTTCTTTTTCGCGCAACTTTTTCTCTTCTTCGAACATCCGTTTGTGAAGTCGTCGTCGGCTCGCTTCACGAACTCGCAATTATAGCCGGTCGATCCGCTCGCGGGCTGACGACGAGGCGTCGGCGGGCGTCTGCCGCCTTCACACCCGCGGACGCGTCGGAGGGGCGCGCGAGGGGTTCCGCGATGCACGCGATGCTCGATGCGCGCGCCGCGCACCCGCGGTCGCACGCGGCGGTGGCGCGCGCCAGGCACGCCGAGCCTTCGAGGCGGGTTGTTACTTCCCTCCGCGACCGATCAAGGGGTCTTCTCGAGGCGTCGACCGGGGACGCGCTCGGACGGAGCGCGCGCTTCAGGCTCGCCGACCGCGGGGACCACCGAGGCACGCTACATGTTCGGGATGGACTCCGTCGGGCGCGCGCCGCGCGCGCCTCGGCGAGCGGTGACGCGTCCGCGGAGGTGTCGCCGTCCCGCCCTCCCCTCCGCGTGCTTTTCGCCGCGGGAGGCACCGGGGGCCACGTCTTCCCCGCGGTCGCCGTGGCGGACGCCCTGGTCGCGGCGTCCAACCGACACGCGCTCCCCGACGACCGGGAAGCGCACGTGTCGTTCGCGGGGACGGACAGGCAGGAGGCGCGCCTGGTGCCCGCGGCGGGGTACGAGCTGCACGTCGTCCCCGCGGTGTCGCTCGCGCGGCCCCTCTCCTCCCCTCGGAACGTCGTGAAAAATCTCCTCGCCACGCCTTTCCGGCTCGCGTGGTGCCTCTGGCGCGCGTTCGCGCTGTTATCGAAGCTGCGTCCGCACGTGGTCGTCGGCATGGGCGGGTACGTCGCCCTTCCTGTGTGCTTCGCGGCGGCGCTGCGGGGCATCCCCCTGTGCGTGCAGGAGCAGAACGCGTCGCCGGGGCTGGCCAATCGTTTCTTGGCGCCTCTGGCGGCGCGCGTGTTCGTGGCGTTCCGCGCCGCCGCCGACGCGCTGCTCCGCGCGAAGACGCACCGGGTCCACGGGAACCCCGTCCGTTCGCGGTTGCGGTCGATCACGCGCGGAGACGCGCGGAGGAAGGTGCGGTTCTGGTTCAGCATGGCCTGCGGCGGCGGGTACAAAGGCCAGCTCGGCGACGACGGCGAGAGGAAGGACTTCGTCCTGTTGATCCTGGGCGGGTCTCTGGGCGCCTCCGCGATCAATCGCGCCGCCGCGCGCGCCATCCCGACGCTGCTCGCGACGCACGAAAACCTGTGGGTCGTGTGGCAGACCGGCGCGGACGGGTATGAGGCGGCCGTCGCGGCGGTCGCCGGCTCGATCGAAGGCAGGCCCGACGTGAAGTGTACCGTCGGCGGCGGCGCGAATCGCGACGTGAGACACAAGTTCCCGAGACTGGCGGTGACGCCGTTCGTCGACGAGATGGACGTGGCGTACGGCGCGAGCGACTTGGTCGTGGCGCGGGCGGGGGCGATCACGTGCGCCGAGCTCTGCGCCACCGGGACGCCCTCCATCCTGGTGCCGTCCCCGAACGTCGCGGAGGACCACCAGACCAAAAACGCGCTCGCGCTCGCCGACGCCGGGTGCGCGGCGATTGCGACCGAGCGAGACCTGGACCCGGGAGGGGACGGGGAGGAGGCGGCGGCGCGCGAGGGAGGCGCGTCGGAATTGGCGCGTCTCGTGTCTGACCTGCTGCTGGACCCGGAGCGAATGCGCGCGATGGCGGCGGCGGCGGCGGCGGCGGACAAGCCCGGCGCCGCCGAGGAAATCGCGAGGGACGTCGCGCGCGTCGCGCGGAGCTGACGAAAAAGTCGAGCGACTTAAGACGAAAGCGCTTTCGAAAGGAACGCCTTTCAAGCGAACGAGCGCCTCACACGCGCCTCACGTGCCTTTCGCGACACGACACGCGCGAAACGTCTCCATCCCGTGTGCGCGCCACTCACCGCCGCGGATTCGTGAGCCTGGCGTACCTGCGCGGGTCCTCGTCCCGCATCCGGCGCAGCCACGCGTCGCGCTCCGCGTCGGACATGTCGGCGAAGACGAACACGGACTTGTCGCCTATGTCGTCCTTCACCGCCTGCGTGTACTTGCGCGCGGCGAACACCGCGACCAACACGCACCACGCCGCGACCAGCCCCTTCTCGCCGCTTTCGCTCACGAAGCCGCTGAGGTGCCCCAGCAGCGCCAGCGGCACGACGAAGAACAGCGCCGCGCACTCGGGCTTGCCGTAGCACATGCCCTCCTTAAACGCGACGCCCGTGAACGCCGCAAACAGAGGACCCACCGCCCACGTCGCCGCCGGATGGTGCGCGACGTACGCGGGCACGGCTTCGTGCGTCGTGAGCGCGATGGCCGCCGACCCTACGAACCCCACGAGCCACAGCGCCTGCATGACCTTCTTGATCGGGTCGACGTACATGTGGATCAGTTTCAAACCGGCGCCCAAACCGGCGGCGCCGGCGAAGTACGCCGGCTGCTGGATGCGCTCGAAAACGCCGCCGAACGCGTCGGCGCCGAGCAGGAGCGGCGAAGCGCAAGCCAGGGTGGCGAGCGCCACGGCGGTCAGGCAGACGCGGTAGGACCACACCTCGACCGTGTCCTCATCGGTCACGGACCAGTCCGCGTACATGCCGGGGTAGAACGGCTCGCCGGGGACCACGAACGCGTCCATGGCGGGTCCGCTCGTCTCGACTCGGTCTTCGCCTGCAGCTCGGGCGGGGACGTGCCGAGGCCGCGCCGCGCAGGGGGGGACCACCCGGGGCGAGGCGACCGCGCGCTGTGCGCGCGCACACCGCGACACCGTCGCGCCGGCGAAGCGGACGGACGACATCGCGACGGTGGACATGTTCGCGACAGGCACGGGGCGAAGTGGTTGCGGTGTCGTCGTGGCACGCGCTCTCGACGATGGATAATCCGAAATCGCCCATCTGAACGATTTTCCCTTGTTACGCGTGCGCACCGGACGAAGCGAAGCTCCAGAGCGATCGGCGCGACAGCCGCGCGTCCCCCGCGTCTCGAGCGACCCCATCGCGGAGCCTTCGCGAGGGCGCGATTTCGATTCGCGAGCCCGCGACGCGTTCGAACGCGCGCCGACATGTCCAAGCGCAAAGCCGTCAACGCGCAGGATGAGTGGAAACAGAACCCGATGCAAGCCGTCAACAACCACAAATTTCTCAACGACGCCAACGACGCGGTCGTCGAGAGCCTGCTGGGTTTCGTGCAGGCGCACCCGAACTGCCAGTTGCTCGATGGGCTCCCGGACGTGAAGGTGGTCGTGCGCGCGAACACGCTGCTGTCCAACGTGGACAAGAACAAAGTCGCGCTCATCTCCGGAGGCGGCTCCGGCCACGAGCCCGCGCACGCCGGATTCGTGGGGGAGGGCATGCTCAACGCCGCCGTCTGCGGCGACGTCTTCGCGTCTCCTTCGGTTGCGGCCGTGCTGGCCGCGATCAGGCACTGCTGCGGCCCGAACGGGTGTTTGCTGATCGTCAAGAACTACACGGGCGACCGCCTGAACTTCGGCCTGGCCGCCGAGCGCGCCAAGCTGGAGGGGTACAAAGTCGAGATGGTGGTGGTCGGCGACGACTGCGCGCTGCCCCCCCCCCTCGGCGTCGCCGGCAGGCGAGGCTTGGCCGGGACGCTCTTCGTGCACAAGATCGCGGGGGCGGCGGCGAACTCCGGCCTGAGTTTGAACGCGGTGAAGCTGGAGGCGATGCAGGCCGCGGCGTCCATCGGCACGGTGGGCGTCGCGGTCGCCGCGCACACACTCCCGGGCGCCGCCGCGCCGGCGCGCCGCATCGCCGGCGGCCAGATGGAGATCGGTTTGGGGATCCACGGCGAGCCCGGTCGGTACACGGCGCCGGTGACGAACGTCTCGAGCCTCGTCGGAACGCTCCTGGAGAAGATCACCGATCCGAGCACGGGGTACATGAAGTGCCTGGACGGGCTGATTCAAGCGCCGAAAACGGGTCTGGAGAAGATAGAGACGACGGAGGTTAACCCTCCGAAACCTCCGCCCGCGCCGAAAGTCGCGGTGATGATCAACTCGCTCGGCGCGACGCCGCTCATGGAGACGCACGTCGCCGCGAAGGCGGCGCGCGAGTGGCTCAAGAACCGGGGCTTGAACCCGGCGCGCGTGTTTGTCGGGGCGTTCATGACCGCGCTGAACATGACCGGCTTCTCCGTGTCCCTGTGCGTGCTGGACCAGCAAAGGCTCGGGCGACTGGACGCCGAGACAGTCTCGGCGGCGTGGCCGATCGCCGCCCGCGCCGAGGCGAAGCTCGCGCCGACGCCCGCGGCGAACAAAAGCTCTCCCTCAGGCGCGAGCCCGGAGCTCGACCGCGTCGCCGAGTCCAAGGCGAAGCACTCCGAGAACGGGACCGAACCGCCCAAGCCCGTGACGTGGATGGGCGGCCTGGTCCTGAAGTGCGTCGCGCGCGCCGCCGCCGCGTTGCTCGGCGCCGAGAAGGCGCTCACCGACGCGGACACGAAAGTCGGCGACGGCGATTGCGGGACGACGTTCGCGCGCGGCGCGGCGGCGCTTCTGGAGGACGCGCCGCACATGCCGGTGGACTCGGCGCGGGACGTCGCCGTCGCCATCGGGCTCACGGTCCGGCGGTCCATGGGCGGTACGTCCGGCGCTCTGTACGACATATTCTTCGCCGCAGCGGGGACGGCGATGCGCGACAAAGACGCCGACGACCCGAAGACGTGGTTCGCGGGTTTCGAAGCCGGCGTCGCGGCGGCGAGAAAGTACGGAGGCGCGCTGCCGGGGAACAGGACCATGCTGGACGCGCTGGTGCCCGCGCTGGAGGCGGCTCGCTCGAAGGTGGCGGAGGGGCGTGCTTCGAGCGGCAGGGAGGCGCTCGAGCTCGCCGCGCGAGCCGCCGAGGCGGGCGCGGAGGCGACGAAGGCCATGGCCGCCGGCGCCGGGAGGAGCAGTTACGTGCCGGAGCACGTGTTGCTCTCGGTGGCGGACCCGGGGGCGACAGCCACGGCGACGTGGATCAGGGGGGTCGCCGACGCCGCGCAGGAGTACTTATGACCGCGGTATGTCAAATACTACATTACCAAACACGACACGCGCGCCCTGTTGTGTGCTGGTGATGACCACCACCAGACTGCCTAGCTAGTACTCGTACGTCCATCTACATCATCCACGTCCGTCCCGAAGAGTCCTTGACGACGCGCGGCCCGTCAGCGTCGAGGTTTTTCTTCACCACCGGCTTTCGGAACGTCTCCGTGCCGTAGTACCGCTTGGAGATGGCAGCCTTTTTAGCCGCCTTGGCGGCGTTCTCCGCCGCCTGCTTCGCGCGCCGAGCCGCGACGGCGTCCGGCGGGCGCGCGTCGGCCACGCGGCGGAAGGTGTCCGCCGCGCGCGCGCGCTCCAGTACGGGACGCGACCCCGTCGGCCGGGAAAGCTGCATGTCGCCGCCCGGGGGGGCGTTGCGCCGCGCCGCGCGGAGAGACGCCAGGTCCACCGGGGCGCGGGACGGGGCGCTCGTCGACGGCGCGACGTTCTCCGCGTTCGTCTTCGCGAGGCGACTCGTCCCCCCCCTCCTCAAGTGGTGCGGGACGTTCTCCTCCGCCGCTCGCCCCGCATCCTTCTCGCGCGCCTCGCGCCACCGGTTGGCGACGCGCGCGCGCGCGGCGTGCTCGTTCTTCTCGTGCTGTTTGGCGACGCTTCGCCCGAGCATCACCCGCACCGCCGTCATGGTCTGCCTCGTCGGCCCGGTCGTGCGCACGAGCTCGCCCGCGGTGAGCGGCGCGTCGGTCGTCTCGGCGCCGCGGCGCGCCTGGGCCTTGACGCGGGCCAAGTACGCGAAGTGCGCCTCGTCCGGAGGCGCCGCGACGCGCACCGGCGAAGTGACCCGCGTCGGAGATTTCGGTTTCGCCGCCGGTTTCGCGGCGACGGCGGAGGAGACGGCGGATTCGGACGTCGGCTCGAAAATCGGTTTCGCGGCGACGCGGTCGCTCGGCGAACCGCGAAACGCGGAAGTTTCCACCGCGACCGCCGCGACCGAAACCGCCGCCGGGTCCGTCGGACGGAACGCCTCCGTCGTCTCCTCCGTCGCGTCGCGTCCGCCGCGTTCCGCGAAACCGTTCGGCGCGTCGAGGAGCCCGTACGCGGCGAGCGCCTCCTCGGTAGCCGCGCGAGCCTCCGACGCCAACACGCGCGCGGCTTCGACGTCGACGTCGCCCGCGGCGGCCGAATCCGCCTCCTGCCGAGACAGCCGTCTGGCCTCGGCGACGCGGCGGCGCGTGGGGCGCACGAGCGCCTCGAACTTCAAGCGCACGGCGTCGTCCGCGACGCCCGGCAGAGACGCGTCCGCCGTGAGCGCCGCCCACGCGGCCACGTGCGCGCCGAGAACGCCTCCGGTGGCCGCGCGCCGCGCGGCGGCTCGCGCGCGCGCGCGCGCCGCCGTGACAGCCTCGCACGCGGCGAAGAGGGCATCGCGCGCGCCCGGGTGCGTGTCCTGGTGCCCCACGCGGTCCAGCGAAACCACCAGTCCGGCGCTGTCGAAGCGTCGCGACGCCTCCGGGGAGAGGAACGCGCCGTCCAAAGGGTCCGTCGCGACGCTCGCGCGTGTCGGCGTGACGATCAAGGACGCGCTCATCGAATCCTCCGACGCGCGACGTTCATTTCGAGCGCGGATTCCCGTTTCGGGATCGCGCGTCTCATCAGACAGACGCTCCGTCGTCTTCGTCGCTTCGTTCGACGACGCGACGCCGTCGTTCGCGTTCCGCGTTCGTTCGCCGGGCGCGTCTTCCGAGTCCGCGTGCCTCGATCGTTTCGGCGCTTTCTTCTTCTTCTTCTCCGTCTTCACCGTCTCCACCGCCTCCGCCGCCGCCGCCTCGGCGACGGCGTCGCTCTCCGGCGCCATGTCGTCGTCGCCCTCGCCGAGGCCCTGCTCCCAGTCGTCCCGGGGGACGCTCCACCTGCCCGCGGGGACGTCCCCGTCCCCGCGGTCCGCGTGGCACTCGCCCACGCGCGACGCCACCGCCACCGCCGCGAACGACGCCTCGGCGGCGACCAGCACGGTCGCCAGCGCCTTGAGCGCGCCGGCGGCGGCGACGCGCACGTCCGGCGACGCGTCGTTCAGCAGACGCACGGCCCCTCGGCTCGCGCGCACGAGCGAGTCGCGGTCGGTGCGGCGCGCGGCGTCGCAGGCGGCTCTGGCTCGCAGTTTCAGAAACATCACGCGCGTACGCTCGCGCGTTCGGCGATTCCCTTTGTCGGCGATTCCCTTCGTCGCCGCCGCGTCTCCGTCCAGCGCGTCGCGGTCGCCTCGCAAGTTGGCGCGCGCGGCGAGGATCGAGAGCTGCGCGGCCACGGCGCGGTCGCGCCGCGCGAGCTCGGCGGCGCGGCGCGCCAAGCCGAGCGCGCGGACGCAGATCGTGACGCGCGCGTCTTCGTCGACTCTTTTTTCTGCCGGGGCCCACCGGGCCCGCCGGGCCCGCCGGGAGGAAACGGGAGACGCGCGTGGCAGGTCGCGACCGTCCGTCGGCGCGGCGGCGGCG
>MDSV01209998.1_pt1 | contig 15434 bp, 15 predicted proteins | sample 810851 | NCBI WGS metagenome assembly MDSV01 (sample SAMN05326640, study PRJNA326480) | marine metagenome | isolation source: seawater | place: Atlantic Ocean: North East | collected 2012
CAGTATTGCCATCTGACTGCTTAAAGTTAGTATCTGAAACATCTTCGGCAGTCCCTGATGTTTCTACTTTATTGGTACCTGCATTGTCCATGTTTTTTGCAATACTGGTATAGAACGCTGTATTGATGTTTATATCAAAAGAAAGTATATCCTTGTTAGCACCAGTGTATATGTAATTGTATGCTTTTACACACTGCTTTTCTAAACTTTCAGTACCCTTTGCAGGTGCATTAGGTGGAGCAAATTTAGAACTGTGTACCTTGTATGGTACTACTTTATATACATACACTCTTGGTGGTCTACCTGATTTCTTTTCCTGTTCCTTGTTAGTGATATTATAAACACTTGCTTCTATCTTAAACCAATCCTTAAATCCGTTTTCATCAGTTGGTGCATTGTGTCCTATCTTCTGTCCATGGTCACTCATGATTACCAACTCTTCTAACATTTTTTGTATTGTCATTCCCTGTGGAAATTTAATTTCCATATTTTTACCAGGAATAATTTTTATTTTTCCTCTTTCAAAAATACCTTGTTCTTCATTATAGGTAAACTTTGCAAGACCAAAAGGAGCCGCACCGGCGGCGCCATATTCAAATCTTCCTTTTGCAATCTTACCATTGCCTATTTCATTGACGTTTACTTTTGCAGTCCCTCTTTGTTTGATTCCTTCAGATACCTTACTACGTAAAACTGTGTATCCTAGTTGTTTACTTAAATAATCATCAAAGTTTACAGGTACTTCTCCTTTTTGTCCACTTATTGATTCCCATGCTTCTTGTCTATCCATCTCTGATACAGTTGCACTATTTTCAGTTGACGGAGATCCTGAACCAACAGCATTTTTATTACTTGAACGACTTCCTTCTGTTGGAAATAAAATAACATATTCGTCTGGTTCTACTACATCGCCTTTTTCTTTTTGTTCAAGAAAGTGTGTGTTTAAAACTGTTGCGGCACTTTTTGCTCCGCTTTGACAAAGTTCTTCAAGAGTGTTTCCTGTGATTTGCAAATCAATTGGTAACTGCTGTACTTGGTCACTAAATGCAACATCATTCCATGGTACACCTTTGACACTATATACACTTCCTGATGCTTCAACACTAAAACCTGCATTGGTCCATTTGAAAGGCATAACCTTTCTCATTCCTAAACTGCTATCAGGATAAACTGGATTTCCAGATGAGTCCCAACCTTTAAATTCAATTATTAAAACATAAGGGGCTTGTAAATAATTATCATGTCCTGCTTTCAATGAACATAACTGCAACGTTTGTAAAAATAATCCCATTGAATAGGGTTCATGTATTTCAAACGAAAAACTTGTAGCCTGTGTATTTCTACTTTTAGGATTAGGTGCAATGAATGTTTGTATTTCTAAATTATCAACAAAGTATTCTAACTTAATACCATTTTGCTCATAAGCAGTACGAGCCATTCCTTTTACTCCACTACTACCTCCAGTTTTTAACAAAACGTTTTGTGGATCTTTTACTCTGTATGTTGTGTCCGGATTATTAAGTTCATCATTTGTTAAACAACCAATAGTATAAATGTAATTGTAACTTGCAAACCTATTAAGTGGATTATCAAGTGGTAAAGCCAAACCCGGAGTAATTTTTAATATTTTTGATTCTGTTTCTTCTTTTTTGATTGGTTCAACATTATCGCCATTCATTTTTTCCGCATCACCGGTCTGTGTTGCATTTTCTTTGAGTTGATTTTCTACTGTATCTGTTGCGTTTTTTGAACCACCAACAGTGATGTTACCTGAGTTCAGTTCAGGATACAATCTATCCCCAAACTCTCCAAACATTCCGAATTCAGGATAACCAAGAACTTCGTCATATGCAGAAGGCATTTCTACTTTAATAATATCGCCTTCGACATTTTTAGTGTTCCGTATGTTAATGTCTATTGGTACATTACGAAGCATTTAGATCCCCAATAATCTTTTTAATTTGTCTCCCTTTGGAAGAAATATTTTTACTCCTGATTCTAAGTCGTATATTGGATCTTTAATTGTGTTCATATTTCTTTGTGCAAATACCCACCACAATTTAGGTGAACCATATAAGTCATACGCAAGTAAGTCAGGACGATGATTATACTGTGGTGCTATTTCGTACAACACATCATCTGATTCTGCAGGAATAGGTCTAATGCTTAAAGTATCAAGATATCCGTTACCGAATCTCGTTGCCTTCCATGGACTTGTATCTTTATAATAAGCCTGTGCCATTAGATAAATCCTTTCTCTTGTGTTACATACTCACCATTAACAAAATCACTAAGGCTAAATCCTTGTACATCTGTTCTGCTGTAGATAGGTTGTACTGTTACAGTTACCTGTGACTGAACTGGCACATAAGCAACTGTTCCTTTTATGTTTGCTGTATCAGTTGCACCCTTGGTTGCTTCTGCTAATGCACCCATGTTTGATAAATCAACTGCGATATAATCTATTTCAGTTGGCATATCTAAAGTAAACATTGTTACCACAACAGGAACATTTTTAAAAACATAATCTCCATATCCATTTAATTTTACTACTGGTGGAGGTGCACCTTGAAATTCTCCTTCGCCATAAAACATTTTAGTTACACTTCTTAGATAATGTAACATTGAAATCCAATAAGTTCCTTCTGCTGACGTTTGTACAAAAAATTCACCTGTGATAGTCATCTGATCCACACTTGAATTGTTGTATGCGTAGAAAGGATAATTATTATGTACAGGCGATATCGGCGAATAGTTCGCTGTATGAGATAAGATTATAGTTGGAGTATATGGAAAAGTAAGTCCACTTGTTTCACGTAAAGGTTCTAACATAGTGCTATTTTGAAAACTCTGTACATTAGGAATACTTAATTTGACACGCCAATCTTTTTCACCCGGAGCAGACTTAAAACTTGCATCTGCTTTGAATGATTGTGTTGGTTCACCATTAATTGGTAAAAGTCTAGATCTTACATTTTTCATAAAGCCTTGTGCCGTTGAAAAGACCTTGCTACCCGTTTCTTTGGATAACGTTTTGTCATTGCTACCGGATTGGCTAGTTGATACTGTACTGTTACCTATATTTCTATCTTCTACTTCCATAAAAAAAATTCCCCTTTTGGTATATGTATTTATTGACAAAATTAACAGAGTATATTATAATAAGGTTTGTTTGGAGAATAAAATATGAAAAGAGTCAATTACCTTAACAATAAGGACCTTTTGAGCGAAATACACAAGAGTAAGACCTCTTATTGCAGTTATACTGACGATGATCATGCACAATATGACATTATATTGCCTAGTGTAGATAAAATCAACGTTAGAACCATTGCAGAAGCCAAAAGGAATAAGGCAAAAAGGTTATCACAACAAGATTATGAAAGACGTAAAGAAGCAGGCGAAAAAGTAAAACAGGCGGATTGTGCCATAGATTATAGAAAAATTAAGAAAGATGAACTAATTTTTAGGATTATGACGTATGATCACATACCAGAAGATAAAGGCAGAAAGAAAAATCCGAAAACAATAGCGGATACAAAAGAAAAATTAAATTTTCCACCATTCCAGCATTTTAAATTTACAACAACAGACAAATTGATGACTGTAGGTAAATCACACTGGGTAGGTGGTATGAGTAATGGAAACTTTAGTAAGGAGCACGGTAAGACAACCGAAAAACTTGCTCGTATGTGGATGAAACTTTGTGACAGGTATGCAACACGTGGAAACGTAAGAGGTTATACATACAATGATGAGATGAAAGGTCAAGCAATACTCCAATTGACACAGATTGGTCTACAGTTTGATGAATCAAAATCAAATAATCCTTTTGCATATTACACCGCGGCCGTGACAAACTCATTTGTAAGAGTTATTAATATCGAAAAACGCAATCAAAATATTAGAGATGACATCTTAGAAATGAACGATATGAATCCGTCCTTTACCAGACAGATGCAAGGCACTTGGGAAAGATCGGTAAAAGAAGCATACGATAAAATTAACAAGAAAGATTGACAATAACAACTTTTTGTTGTATAATTGTATAAAGTGAGGTTCTAGTTTTGTTTAAAAAAGCGGCAGTATTTACGGACATCCATTTTGGATTGAAGTCTAATTCCAAAGTTCATAATGATGACTGTGAAGAATTTGTAGATTGGTATATTGAACAAGCCAAAAAAGAAGGTTGTGAAACAGGCATCTTTATGGGTGACTGGCATCATAACAGAAATAGTTTAAATGTGGTCACAATGGATTATTCTATCCGTTGTTTAGAAAAGTTAGGTAAAGCATTTGATCAGTTCTTTTATTTTCCTGGTAATCATGATTTGTATTACAAAGACAAACGTGATGTACACTCTGTAGAATATGCAAAACACATTGAAGGCATTACAGTAGTAAATGAAATAATGGAAAAAGATGATGTGTGCCTTGTTCCTTGGTTAGTTGGAGAAGAGTGGAAAAAGATTCCTAAGATCAAATCGAAGTATATGTTTGGACACTTTGAACTTCCAAACTTTTACATGAACGCAATGGTACAAATGCCTGACACAGGTGAATTAAAGTCTGAACATTTTGTACATCAAGAGTATGTGTTTAGTGGACACTTTCATAAAAGACAAACACACGGCAACGTAACATACATTGGTAATCCTATGCCTCACAACTATGCTGATACGTGGGACGATGAACGTGGTATGATGATCTTTGAATATGGCGGTAAGCCAAGATACTTGAACTGGCCAGACTGTCCGAAGTATAGAACGATTAAATTAAGTGAGTTGATTGATAGGAAAGATGAAATAATTGGCAGTAAAACTTATCTAAGAGTTACACTTGATATTGACATTAGTTTTGAAGAAGCAAGTTTTATTAAGGAAAACTTTATTAATGAATATAAGTGTAGAGAGATTACTTTACTTCCAAGCCAACAAGTTGATGAAATCAATACTGATATTGATATTACAAAGTTTGAAAGTGTAGATCAAATAGTAACACATGAGATCGACGCAATAGACTCTGACAACTACAACAAACAGAAACTATTGGAGATATACGGCGAATTATGATCAAGATAAAAGACTTAACCGTTAAAAACTTTATGAGTGTGGGTAATCAGACCCAAGCAGTTAACTTCAGCAATAGACAACTTACGTTGGTGCTAGGAGAAAACTTGGATCAAGGAGGAGATGACTCAGGCTCACGTAACGGTACAGGTAAGACCACCATCATCAACGCACTATCTTATGCGTTGTATGGTGTGGCCCTGACAAACATTAGAAAAAATAACTTGATTAATAAAACTAACAACAAAGGAATGTTAGTTACACTTAACTTTGAAAAAGACAACACAAAATATAGAATTGAAAGAGGACGTGGTCCTAACACGTTAAAGTTTTTTGTTGATGAAGAAGAACAAGAACTTACAGATGAATCTCAAGGAGACAGTCGTAAAACACAGGAGACAGTTGATCAATTGTTGCAAATGAGTCATGATATGTTTAAGCATTTAATTGCATTAAACACATATACTGAACCGTTCCTTGCAATGAAGCCAAATGATCAACGTGCAATTATTGAACAGTTATTAGGTATTACAATACTTTCTGAAAAGGCAAATGTGTTGCGTGATCACATGAAAGTAACTAGAGATAGTATTACAGAAGAAAATGCAAAAATTAATGCACAACAAGAAAGTAATGAACGTGTAAAAGAAAGTGTAGAAAGTTTAAAACTAAAATTAAGTGCGTGGGAACAACAACGCGAAACAAACATACAAAAACTAGATACTGGTGTTGACGAATTAGAACACATAGATATTGATACAGAAATAAGCAATCACGAAAAATTACAATCTTGGAATGAGACAGAAAAACACCAACGTAATCTTATTAAAGAACAAGCAACCTTAGAAAGTGCATTATCACAAACAGATAAACGTCTTGCAAAAGTAAGTAAAGAATTAGATGATCTTGAAGACGCAAAATGTTATGCTTGTGGACAAGATTTGCCAGATGAAAAAGTTGAAGAAATACAAAACAAACTCCAAACTGAGTATGGTGAAACTACAACCTACTTAATGGAAATAAATGAAAAGGCAGAAAAAGTAAAAGCAAAACTTGAAGAGATCGGAGAAATTGCTGATAAACCAAACACATTTTATGAAACTGCCAAAGAAGCATATGATCATAGAAGCAATATTGAAAATCTAAAAGATGCATTGAAAAGAGCAAAAGAAGAAGCAGATCCTTATACAGAACAGATCGAAGAATTGCAAAATACTGCCATACAAGAAATTAATTGGGATAAAGTTAATGAACTTACAAGTCATAAAGAACATCAAGAATTTTTATACAAACTTCTCACAAACAAAGATAGTTTTATACGTAAGAAGATAATCGATCAGAACCTCGCATATCTAAACAACAGACTTACGTTCTATCTTGATCGTCTTGGTCTTCCACACTCTGTGGTATTTAAAAATGACCTAGCAGTTGAAATAACACAGTTAGGTCAAGACCTTGACTTTGATAATTTAAGTAGAGGTGAACGTAATAGGCTTATACTTGGATTAAGTTGGGCATTTAGAGATGTATGGGAAGGCTTGTATCAAAACATTAATTTATTGTTTGTTGATGAACTTATTGATAGTGGTATGGATACTGCTGGTGTAGAATCTAGTTTAGCAGTGCTTAAAAAGATGGGTAGAGAACGAGATAAAAATATCTATATCATTTCTCATAAAGATGAATTACAAGGTAGGGTAAACAATGTATTGAAGGTCATCAAAGAAAATGGCTTTACAAGTTATGCAAATGATGTTGAAGTAGTGGAGCAGTGATATGGCAAATAGATTTCATTTAGCAATACCGGTCGGTGATATAACAACTGCATTAGACTTTTATTGCAAGGTTTTAGGATGTGAAAAAGGCAATTCAGAATTTAAATATCCAGATGCTTGGGTAGACATAAACTTTTGGGGCAACGAATTAACACTACATTCTTCTGAAGAGTTTGAAAAGCCAGAAGCAAAAAGACACAATGTTGATATGGGCAATGTTACAGTTCCACACTTCGGAGTTCATATAAGTGCAGATGACTTCAAACAGTTAAAACAAAGAATAGCCGAGAACAATATAGAATATATTGATCCACCTTATGTTAGATTTGAAGGTACAAAGTTAGAACAAGAAACAATGTTTATAGCAGATCCATATGGTAATGCTATGGAAATAAAAACAATGAAGAATCCGGAAACATTATGGGAGAAACAAAAATGACAACAAAAATTATCTTTTGGATAGCATTCCTTATAATCGCATTCTATATAGGATTACATATATGATAAAATCATTCGAAGAAAAAACAAAAGAATACAGAGATCAAATAACATCACTGAAAGAAATAGACAGCATAGAAGTTTATCAATGGCTTATTGGATTAGGTAAGAAGTTAAACGATAATCCATTAAGCAAAGAAAAACAAACTCAGGAAAACAAAGTAGTAAGATGCCAGTATGATTTATTTGTGGACAAGGAAGACGACACTTATAAGGCATGGAGTAACGCCATGATTGCAGGTGGATATGCATACGTACTTGTTGACATCTTTAATTCAATCAGCAAAGAAGAAAGAAAAAATATTACTGTGGAAGACTTTAAAAAAATTAAACTTGATGAAATGTTAACCATGAATAGACAAACTGGCTTTTATGAAATGATTGAAAAAATGTTAGCGAAGGTGTAAAAATGGATAATAGAGTACTAGAAATATTAAACGCAGAACTTGATAGACAAAATGATACTGTTGAATTAATTGCAAGTGAAAATTTTGCAAGTAAGGCCGTAATGGATCTTTGTGGCAGTGCATTTACAAACAAATACGCAGAAGGGTATCCAGGTAAAAGATATTACAATGGTTGTGAACACATGGATTCAATAGAACAACTTGCAATAGATCAACTAAAAGAATTGTATGGTTGTGAATTTGCAAACGTGCAACCACACTGTGGTGCAAACGCAAACACGGCGATTTATCTTGCGTTTCTTAAACCAGGAGATAAAATCCTAGGGATGGATCTTGCAAGTGGAGGACATCTAAGTCACGGTGCTAAGGTAAACATTTCAGGAAAAGTTTATGACGCACATCACTATGGTGTGAATGAAAAAGGCTTGTTGGACTATCCTGCCATAATGGCACAGGCACAAGAAATTAGACCTAAGATGATTATAGCAGGTGCTAGTGCATATCCTAGAGCAATAGATTTTAAAATGTTTAGACACATAGCAGATAAAGTAAAAGCATACTTACTAGTTGATATGGCACATTACTCAGGACTTATTGCCGGCGATGCCTATCCAAGTCCTATACCATACGCAGACTTTGTAACAAGCACAACTCACAAAACATTAAGAGGTCCAAGGGGCGGAATAATTTTATGGAACAATCCTGATTATACTAAAAAGATCAATGGTGCAATTTTTCCTGGAACACAAGGTGGTCCATTGATGAATATCATTGCCGCAAAGGCACAGGCATTTATTGAAGCAAACACAGATGAATTTAAACAATATTCAAAACAGGTTGTTGCTAATGCACAGGCAATGGCAAAGGTTTTTAAAGACGAAGGATATAAATTATTAACAGATGGCACAGATAGTCATATACTGTTGTTAGATTTGAGTGACACTAAATGGTCAGGTAAGGATGCCGCAAATCTATTAGAAGAAAATGGTATCACAGTAAATAAGAATGGTGTTCCAAATGATCCAAGATCTTTTGTTGAAACAAGCGGAATCAGAATTGGTACTGCCGCAGAAACTACAAGAGGTCATGATGAAGAATGGTTTAAAGGACTTGCAGGGAAAATTATAACATTACTGGCATAATACAATGACTGATGATAATCACGACAAACTAGTAAAAGCATATTTAGAATATTTCAAAGCACACGAAAATTATCAGAAGACAGGTGGAATAAGACCTAGACGTGAAACCAGACGATGGCTTAGAGAAATACGTGATCTAGCCAAAATACGAATGAACGAAGTTCAAGACAGTTACGTAAATCGCAGAGCAGATTCCAAAAAAGACGATCAGGACAATTAGACCTTGGTAAGTATCCATATGCAGTGGACTTACAAAGGTAAAACAGTGAAAGAACTACCCCTTGGTTGTGAAGCCTTTGTATATCTTATTACAAATACAACCAACGGACGTAAGTACATCGGCAAAAAACTCGCTAAATTCAAAAAGACTCGCCCACCACTCAAGGGTAAGATAAACAAAAGAAGAAGCAAAGTAGAAAGTGACTGGAAAGACTATTGGGGTTCCAATGATCACTTAAAAGAAGACGTAGAAAAATTAGGCACTGATAAGTTTACTAGGGAAATATTGTACATTTGTCCTAGCAGAGGCGTAGCAAGTTACTTAGAGGCAAGAGAACAATTCGAAAGAAAAGTCTTAGAAACTGATGATTACTATAATGGCATTATAAACGTTAGAGTAGGCGGATCAAAAATTCTTAAAGAAGCACTTAAAGGCTTAAAATAGCAACACTGTTTGGTCGGAGTAGTTCGACTCACGTTGAGGTCACACGGATCTTGTGATCAGATTCTCGTGCGTTGCAAGGTTGATACTAACTTAGGTATTAAAAGATCGTGGCTCTGAGAAAAAGCAACCACACCGTTAATATATTTTGCTTAACAAGGATATATTAATGTTCCGTAACTTATGCGAAGGCTAAGGTAGGGAGTTGACGGGTTACCGCTTCCGTACATATTATTATGTAATCCTTTTTGTTAAGATGGGACGCTTATCTCACATGATGGCTTTCTTACTTTGCCCGGCAACGGGCGAAGTATGGCTCAACTATCTACATGATAGCAGTTGCTTACGCAACTTATTGTTTCACAAATAGAGTGTTAGAGCGATAGCGAAAACACAGTTGATCTTTAGATCAACTTATAACTTTGTTTATAGTTTAATGCAAATCAGGATCACGACCCAACCCTCTAGGACGTGGCGGATGAACTTCCAGAATCTCGTATTCTTCTTCCGGGTGCTGATCCTTTATTATACTCAAGTACTGCGACGCTTCATCAAAACTATTCAACGTTGTGCAATCGCCCTTCTTAAGAACTACAAACTTCGTATTTGGTTGTTCCATAGTTTATTATTTAATATGACCTAACTGAACTAAATAGTATTAGTTAAAAAATTAGGACTTTAGGATGAAAGTACACGAAATAATTTACGAATCTACAAAAACACCCTTAAAAGAGAAGCCTGCAAGTGGGTTGGGGAACGTTGCACGTAAGATAGGTGCTAAGGTTTTGGCTAAAGTTGGTGCTAAAAACACCGCGGCCGGCATGGCCGGTAAGGTAGATGCGGCGGATAAAGCCAACGCACTATTCACAGATTTCAGAGCATATCTTGGACAAGTAGGTGAAAAATATGGTAACGCAATAGATTCTGCTAGTTTGCGTGACTTTTTAACTACTAAAAAGATGCCTACACAAAACGTACCGCAAGACGGTGTTCTTACTAAAAAACAAGTAGACCAAGCAATTATGAAAGCAGTACAAGATTCATACAGAGGCAAGGGCGGTGTTCCAAATCAGCCAGCAGGTCGAAAAGGTGCTCCTGCTAAAGGACAAGCACAGGGTCAAGCGGCTGGTAACGTAGGCGGTGGTGCTCCGGCACAACAACCAGCACAACAAGGAACAGGTTCAGCACAAACACCCGCTGGAAAGGCTCCGCCAACTAAAAACGGATCAACAGTAGGCAGTGCAAAAAGCATTCCACCAAGCATACAAGCACAGTTAGACCAAATGAGTGCTGGTGAGAAAAAACAATTAGCGGGAATGATATAATGAAAATTACTGAAGTAAACCAATTTCCAAAATCAAATAGAACTGCACAAATCTTAACTGAAGGATATCAAGATCTTACAGAAACACAAAGAGTATATCTTGGCAGATGGGAAAAGGAACTTTGGCCATTACTAGAAGAATTCAAAAAGGTTTCAGAAGCAAGTTTAAGTGCTGATGAGATCCAAGCAATATTCAAAGGTGCAGAAGCACAAAGTATTGCAGGTGGACAAAACAAAACTGCATTAGGTAAAGTAGGAAGTGCGGCAGGTGCCATTGCAAAACTTCCTGTAGACATTGCTAAAAAGGTAGATGCAAAAATTAACGAACTTGGAAGAATGGCGCAAAAGGCTGGTCCTATCAAGAACATGGATCAAAAGTTTGAAGAACTTAAAAAGAAGATTGAAGCAGAAAATTCAGACAGTAAAATTGTACAAGGAATAAAAAAGGTCAGTGATTGGGCAAAAGAAAATCCAGGCAAGGCAAGTATAGCAGTTGGTATTCTAACTACTGTGGCGGCGTTTGCTGGAGGACCGATGGGTGGTGCGGCCGCAGGTTTAATTTTACGTTCAACAAAAGATTTATTACAGGGTGAAAAACTTTCAACAGCAGTTGGTAAGTCACTTAAAACAGCGGCATATGGTGCTCTTGCTGGTGCGGCCTTCCAATACCTTTCAAAAGAAGTATTAGATAACGTAATGACAGTGCAAGAAGCAGAATGGGAAGCAATGGAAAAGGCTTACCAAGACGCCAACTTTGCAGATGCCAAGGCAGAAATTGCTTCTAAATTTGGTCTAGACAGTGTTGATACAGCATTAGACGGAGCGGCTAGATATCAATTACAAGGAAATTATAACGCATTTAACTTCAATTACGATGTAATGATCACAGCAGATCAAAGAGGAACGTTTGATGCACTTAAGGCGGCAATGGATAATGCACCGTCATTTTCACCACAAGACATTAAAGCAACTATGGAATTCCATAACTTTATGGCAGGGTTAACAAATAATCCTGAAAGTTTAAAAGCAATGGAAGTGTTTCAAGCACTTAAAGAAATACCACAAGGTGTGCTTACAGGCGAACAGATAGATGCACTTATCGCCGCAGGCGACAGCATGGATGCAACTTATGATGCTATTGAAAGTGCAGGTAAGGCAGGAGCGGCGGCTATACAGGGTGCGGCACAAACAGTTGATGCAAAATCCAAAGAAGCAATTCAGGCAGATGCCGTTGATAAAAAAGAATTAGATAAAGTTGAAAAACAATATGAACTTGAATTAGAGGGTGGAGAAGACAATCCAGCAGATGAAAGAGTAGCACAAAGAGGCACTGAATCTGTATCATACGCAGATGCATATGAACACTTATATGAACAATATTTAAATGAAGCACCGGCGGCAACAGCAACAGCAGATGCACAAGGAGAATTGCCATTAAACAATCCTAATACACTAGGTGCCAAAGCGGGAAGAGGAATTAAAGGTGCCTTAGGTGCAGTAGGTGGTGCAATTAAAAAGGGTGCTAGTGCAGTAGGCGGCGCAGTAAAAGATACTGCAAAACAACTAGGACAAAAAATTACAGTTAAGAAATTAAATTCGGAATGGGAAAAAATGGGTAAACCAACTGACAGTGGTACAATTTATAACATACTTTCCTCATTTGGTATGACAGACGATGACATTAAAGCAGTAGGTACAGAAGCCAATGTTAAAATAGATTCTTCAGGACCTGCTAAACCAGTGCGTACAGATCAAACACCAGGAACAACTGCTGGACAAAAACCAGCAGACGACGATACACCAGCAGGTGGCACAGGTGATGCACAAGGTGGCACAGGTGATGCACAAGGTGGTGCTCCAGCACAAGGCGGAGGTACTGCTCAAAAAGGTACTCCGGCAGGACAGGCAAGCGATCCTAAGAACGATGGACCATTTGATATGCAAAAACAAACTGGTACAAACGCAGGTGTTGTGTCAGGTGACTTTGAATGGAAAGGTGCACAATGGATTAACAACAAGACAGGTAAAATTGCCGACAAGGCAACAGCCGCAAAACTTGGTAATCCTAAATTAGCAGAGTTGGCACGTGAGATTGAAAAAGCAGGAGTTGGTGCATTAGTCAAAGATCAAATAAGTGCTCCTGGAGTAAAAGCAGGTACACCTCAAGCCGCAGTCGCTAAGAAAGTAGTAAGCAAAGCCGCACAGGCTCAAGGCGCTACTGCTTAAATTAATAAAATCAAAATAATAATTATAATCAAGTCTTGCATTAAAAGAACGGCATCTGTGTTTTTTTAGTTGTTTCTAAATTTTCGTTAATTATCTTAGAAAATATTTCACGATCTTCAGGTCCCATTTCGTATGCTTCAGATAAGGTCACACTGCCTCTCATATACCAACAAATTTTTCCGATGGTATGTTTGAGTTGCTTACACTGGCCTTCCATGGACCTTACCTCATCAAGAATTTTCTTGACTGGCCACGTTAAGATCCTTACGCGAAAAAATTTGACTGATCAAATGAAATAGGTACTTCAAAAGTCTTAGGAGCCCCTGCTTCAATTTCTTCGTCTGTTGCCTGCACAGTCATAGGCTGTGTTTGGAATTTCTTCTTGTTTTCGTCTATGTGTTTTTTAATACCATTGTAAACTTTAGCATCTGCACTGTCAATGAATTCAGCAATATGAATAGGGTTTGTAACCGCTGGTTCATTCTGCCATTGTATTGATACTATTGCATCTTTCATAATGTTTACGTTGATGTCAGTCAATGTTTTAAAACTCTTGTTAAACATTTCTAACTTTTTACCTGCGTCAAAGTCATCGTTATTCACAGTTTGTAAAAGTCTTTGTTCTTCAAATGTTTTAATTGCCATTTCTGTAAAAGTCTTATAATTAATAGGTTTCAGTGTTACTGTAAATCCATCAATGTGAATTATGTCTTCAAACACTGCGGCAAGATAAGTGTCAATTAATATCTTGCAATCTATTTCATAAGATTTTTCAATCTTAGTATTAGGTATTGTTACGTTTACTTCTAGTTTTTCACCAAAGGTAGCCATTCTAATTGCGACAAGTAAACAATCTAAATCAACTGACGGTACTGTCCAAGCATTTTTAATATTTGGAGCACAACTTTGTATCACGTCAACAACTGATTGACCGTTTAAAAGTGCATCAGGTGTCTTGAACGTAAGTTCATCCTTGGCCGTCATAGAGTAGATTGGTATTTCTCCGTTCTCAGGCATATCAATAGCACCATTGGGATACCAACGTCCTTGACTAGGCAACTTCAGATAGATCTTAGGCTGTCTAAAGTGTTTCTGTAACGGATTTTGTCCCAAAGGTTGAATCGGTGTTCCTGCCTGTGGTACATTTTTTTTATCCATCTTTTTCTCCTGCTAAATAAGTGTATTAGCATTAGTATTTATAGAGTCTAATTATATGGGTATTTAATTAATGGCAGTTGAAGTAAACATTCCAGGAGTCGGCAACGTTATAGCCAAAAACGCGGCAGAAGACAGCACTTTACAGGAAATCCTGAAAGCACTACGTGGTCGTGGTGGCGGAGGAGGATCTGGTGGTGGTGCTGGTCCAGGCGGCGGTGCTGGTGGAATAGGCCCTACAATGAAGAAAGCCAATAAAGAAACTGGCGATTTCAGTAAAAGCATTGCAGAAACCACAACATTTGTTGATGATTTTGGAAAAGGTATAACAAAAGCAACCAAAGGATTACTAGGATTTGCCGGTGATCTATTAGGATCAGCATACGATTTTGGAGAAACATTACTGTTCACTGGTAACAGAATGAGTGATCTAGCAAGTGCTATACCGCTTGTTGGAGGTCCGCTAGGATCATTGGTTGGATTAGCAGAAGGACTTGTAGATAATTTTAGAAACTTATCAGAATCAGGAGCAGGTTTTGGTAATAATATATTCAACATTGCCAGAGCGGCCGCTAAGGCGGAAATGCCATTGGGTATGTTTGCAGACATGGTAGCAAGTAATTCAAATGAATTGTCAAGGCTAGGAGGCAGTGTTACAGAAGGTGCTAAACGTTTTGGAAGAATCAGTAAAAATTTAAGAACAAGTGAACAGGATTTCTTAGGCATGGGTTACACCATGGAGGGTGTTAATGAAGGCTTAATTGCATACACCGAAGAAATGGCAAGAAGTGGTAGACTACGTGGAATGAGTGATGCACAACTTACACAAGGTGCAGGTATCTACTTAACGGAACTTGACAAGTTAGCAAAAGTCACAGGTATGACTCGTAAAGAGGCAGAAGCGGCTAGGGTGCAACAGCAAGGTGATGCCAGAATGAGAAATATGATCAATAAGTTAGAAGGCCAAGCACGAGAAAACTTAACAAACAGTCTAGCATTCTTAGACAATAAAGTGCCTGGACTTTCTGATGCATTTAAAGACTTGGCAGACGGTGCCGCACAAACTGAAGAAGGTATGATGTTAATGGCTATGGGCGGTGACGATTTTGTAAAACTTGCACAAGAAATGGCATCAGGTGAACTTGATCCTGCAGAACTTAACAACAGGTTAATGGAA
>MDSV01062437.1_pt1 | contig 15429 bp, 15 predicted proteins | sample 810851 | NCBI WGS metagenome assembly MDSV01 (sample SAMN05326640, study PRJNA326480) | marine metagenome | isolation source: seawater | place: Atlantic Ocean: North East | collected 2012
ATAATATGATATGTTTCTCCCTTTTTTAGATGTTTATGAGGGGGATAAAAATTTTTTTTTTGTTGAAGAATTATCATATCATGATGTTTATCTTTTCTACCTTTGTGCAAACAGATTCTTACATCAATTTTATTTTTTTTAAAAAAATTCTCTAAAAAATCTAGATGTTTTTGATTAAAAAATTCTTTCTCAGAATTAAGAAAAAATGATTTAGACTTAGCTTTCTTATCTTCTTTTAAATTTTTCATTTAATATTTTCTTTAAGATTCTTTCTATTCTAGATAATTTAAAATTTATAGTTTTTTCTATCTTTTTGGTGTTAAAACTAACATTTTTAGCTCTTACCTCATAAAATTTAAATTTTTCTATACTAGTTTTAAGTATTTTTACTTTAATATTTAACTTTCTTTTTTGAAAAATTTTTTCAAACTTTTTTAAAATAGTGTATCTACTGTGAGTTTCAGGTCCACCAATATTAAACAATCCTTTAATTTTTTTTTTTGAGAAGTGATCAACTATTCTTACTATATCTTTTGCATATAGGGGTGAAAAGATCTGATCAGTAGCTGCATGAATTTTCACTTTTTTTTTTGAAAGTTTGATAAAATTTGAAATAATTGTATTATCCTTTGTGTTGTCACTATAAGTCTTTGCAATTCTAAAAATTGCAAAATTTTTTGCTTTATTTTTAATATAATTTTCAATTTTCAGTTTTTGTTTACCATAAATACTTATCGGATTAGTTTTGTCTTTTTCAGAATAATTTCCTTTTAATCCGTCGTAAACAAACTCTGTTGAAAAAAAAATAAAATATATTTTTAATTTAATTAATTTATTAATTAACTCTTTTGTTTTTATTACATTTATCAGATTAGATTTTTTTTGATATTTTTTGCAATAATCAGGGTCAGAAATAGCAGACATTATTACTACGCTATTGACATTATTTTTTTTGATTATTTCATCAATATTGTCATATATAATATTAAACTTAATTCCTTGATTAATTTTTGAACTATTATATGTAAAAATGAAATCTTTGCTTTTATAATTAATAAATGATTTACCTATTTTACCACTTGCACCAATTATTAAAGTATTCATCAAATGACTAATAAAATAATAAAATTTGAAAATCTAGCTAAAATAAGAAAGAAATATAAAGATAAAAAAATTATACTTTCCCACGGGGTTTTCGACTTAATTCATAGAGGCCATGTAGAGTATTTTAAAGAAGCCAAATCATTAGGTCATATATTAGTTGTATCAGTTACAATAGATAAATTTGTAGGCAAAGGATTTAACAGGCCATATTTTACGGTTGGTGATAGAGTAAATTTGTTATCAGAATTACAGATAATTGATTTTGTAGTAATTAGTAAAGAGAAAAGTTCGATAAAAATTATTAATGCATTAAAACCTGATTTTTATGTAAAAGGTCCAGATTATAAAAGTGTTAAAAATGATAAAGCTGGTAATTATCTTGACGAAAAGAAGGCTGTAGAAAAAAACAAAGGTAAAATTTACCTAACATCTGGAAAACAATATTCCTCAACTAAAATTATAAATTCTAAATTTGAGGAATACAACTATTTTGAAAAGTTTTTAAATTTTAATGGAATATCCTCTATTGATAAAAAAAATGTAATTAATGAATTAGAAAAAAATATAAAAAAAATTAAAAAACAAAAAATATTAGTTATTGGCGAAATAATTTTGGATAATTATTTCTATTGTACTCCTCTTGGAACTCCCTCAAAAGAAAATATCTTATCAGTAAATTATATTAATAGAAAAAATTTTATTGGAGGAATAATACCGGTAGTAAAAAATTTAATGGAATTGTCAAATAATATCTCTTTTGTTTCGTTATATAAAAATCAAACAATAAAAAAGAAAATGAATTCAATTTTTAGAAAAAAAGTAAAAAACCATTTAATTTATGAAGCAAATTATAAAGAAATTAAAAAAAATAGGTTTATTGATTTAAAGACTAGTAGAAAGTTTTTTGAATATTATGAATTTAATAATAGTAAATTTGATAATAAAAATTTACTTAATTTTTTAAAATTAAATTTAAAAAATTATGATAAAGTTGTTGTCTGTGATTTTGGTCATGGAATGATTAATAATGAAATTATCTCCACACTAGAAAAAAAATCAAAATACTTATGCTTAAATGTTCAAACTAATTCAGGGAATAGAGGATATAATTTGTTCACAAAATTTAAATGTGCTGACCTGCTAGTTCTTGATGAACCTGAAGCTAGATTGGGCTTGTCAATGAGATATGCAAATTTTGAAAAAATTATACAAAATAAAAAATTAAAAAAATTTAAAAACATAATGATAACTCGAGGCATAAATGGTTTAGCGGTTAAGTTACATAAAAAAAGTGATTATTATCTTTATCCTGCAATAATAACTCACGCTATTGACACACTTGGAGCGGGAGATGCTGCATATAGTTATGCCTGTGCGTTAGCGGGTAATACTAACAACAACTTTTTAATTGGTTTTATGAGTTCAATTTCTGGGGGTATAAAAACAAAAATTTTAGGACACTCAGAATCTATTAAGTTTTTAGAGGCTAAAAGAACCCTCGAAAGCATATTAAAATAATGAATGTTATTGTAACAGGTGGAGCCGGTTTCATTGGAAGTCATTTATGTGAATTATTAGTTAAAAAACCAGAAGTAAAAAAAATAATTGCAATAGACTACCTTCTTGATGGAACACTAAAAAACTTAAAAAAAATTAAAAATTCTAAAAAATTCAAATTTGTAAAAGTAGATATTAATAACTATAAGAAAATAATTAAGTATTTCAAAAATATAGATTACGTTTTTCATCTAGCAGCCATGTCTGATATAGTTCCTTCGATAACTGATCCAAGGGAGTATATGAACACAAATATTATAGGCACAATGAATGTCCTGGAGGCCATGAGGAAAAACAAAATAAAAAATATTATATATGCTGCATCTTCCTCATGCTACGGAATTCCAAAAAAATTTCCAACTAAAGAGAATGAAAAAATTGACACAAGGTATCCCTACGCTTTTTCAAAAAATATTGGAGAACAAACTATAATTCATTGGTCAAAAGTTTACAAAATTAATTATATTTCATTACGTTTGTTTAATGTTTATGGTACTAGATCAAGAACACACGGAGCATATGGAGCTGCTTTAGGTGTTTTTTTAAAACAAAAATTATCGAATAAACCTTTAACAATAGTTGGTAATGGAAAGCAAACAAGAGATTTTATTAACGTAACAGATGTTGCAAATGCATTTTATAAAGCTATGAAAATCAAAAAGAAAAATCTTATATTTAATATAGGTTACGGAAAACCCAGCTCAATTAATTTTCTTGCCAGTTTAATAAGTGATAAATTTATAAATATTCCAAAACGACCAGGAGAACCTGATTGTACACATGCAAATATATTAAATGCAAAAAAAATCTTAAAATGGGAACCACAAATTTCTTTAAAAAAAGGAATGAAAATTTTATTGCAGGATATAGCTTATTGGAATAATGCTACCCTCTGGACACCAAAAAAAATTAAAAAAGCAACAATAAATTGGTTTAAATATTTGAAATGACAGAGAATAGAATTTTAATTACTGGAGCATCAGGTTATGTAGGAACCAGATTGGCAAACCTTCTTTTAAAAAATATTAAAAATTTTATTGTTAATTACGATATATCTCTCTTTGGGGATGATCATTTGCCCAAAAATAATAAAAATTATGTTTATATTAAAAAAGATTTACGAGATAAAAAATCTTTTAAAGAGACGCTAGTAAAATATAAAATTAATAAAGTAATTCATTTAGCATGTATTTCAAATGATCCTACATTTGAATTAAATAATGAATTATCAAAAATTATCAATTATGATTGTTTTGAAGATTTAGTTTCTTTATCAAAACAGGCTGGAGTTAAAAAATTTATTTATGCTTCAACATGCTCGGTTTATGGTATTTCCGATAGTCCAAATGTAACTGAGGAACATCCGCTATTGCCAATGACAGATTACAACAAGTATAAAGCAATGTGCGAACCTATATTGAAAAAATATTTAGACGATCAATTCTTTGGAATAATAATTCGTCCAGCTACAGTATGTGGATTTAGTGAAAAAATGAGATTTGATTTAACAGTTAATATTTTAACTAATTTTGCATATAACAAAGGTTTTATTAAAGTTTTAGGTGGTGAGCAGACTAGACCGAATGTTCATATCGATGATATGTGCAATTTATACAAGTTATTGATCGAAAATAAACAAAATATTAAAAATGGTGAAATTTACAATTTTGGTGTTGAAAATCTAAAAGTTATTGAGATAGCAAGAATTATTAAAAAAATATTTAAAGATAGACTGAATAAAGAGGTGGAAATTAAAATTGAACCATCCAATGATAAACGTTCTTATCAAATTAATTCTGACAAAATAAAAAAACAGCTAGGATTTAAATTTAATCTTGATGTTAAGTCAGCGGTTAATGATATGATTAATAAATTTGAAGATTTAACTTTACAAGACACGTTTAATGATAAATGGAGAAATATTGAAGTATTGAAAAAAAATAGTAATAAAATTCTTAATTATTCAAAATAAATAAATTCCAAGTCTCCATTATATCCAAAATGTTTAAATAACCACATCCATTCTTTTTTGGAAAAAAAGGATTCACAAGTTAATGCCCAGCATTGAAGGTTAAATAATTCCTTATTACCCCTATAACTTTCCACCACTATGTACTGTTTTTTTGATACTCTATTTATTTCATTAATTGCTTTTTCCAGTTCGAAAATTTCTAAATTGTGAAGGCACCCAATAGATAAACAAAAATCAAAATATTTTTTTTTAAAAGGATATTTTTTCTCTGCTTTGTGATAAAAAATATTTTTTTTTATATCCTTATGCGCATTTTTAATTGCATATTTAGATATATCAAATCCCACTATTTCAATATAAGGTAAAATTTTTTTTATTTCATAAAGTAAAAATCCTTTGCCACTTCCAACATCTAAAATCTTTGATTTATTATTTAAATTATATGTTTTGATTAATTGTTTAGCCATTTTAGACCATCTACCAGGTATGAACTTGTATCCACCATACCCATATTTTCTAGGACCATCCCAATAATTTTTACTATATTTTTTTGCTTCACCCATACACAAAACTTTTTTATTAACCATTCTTTCAATGTAGTTTCTTTTGCTTGCTTTATGTAGAGGTGTTATAAAGTTTTTGATTTTCATAGTTTAATTTTTTTTAAGATTTTTTTTAATGAAATTCCGTGGTCATCTAATAGACTTGATTGACTACCAAAGTTATGAACAAATTTGTCCTTTAAAGAAAAAGTTATTAATTTTGATTTATTAACAAAGTTTTCTTTACATATTGATGCCAATCCACCAATTTCAGAATGATCTTCAATAACTACAATTTTTTTATATTTTTTTTCTATTTGATTGAGTCTTTTAGTGTCTATAGGTTTTAATGTGTGCACGCTATATATGGATGTACTTTTATTTTTTTTTTCTAAAGAATTCTTTATTTCAAAAGCAATTTTAGTTATTGGTCCATACGTTAATACACAAATATCTTGACCATTGACTAACTTTCTTATTTTACCAAATTTCCATTTTTCAATTGCATTTTTTGTAAGTTTTGGTTCGCCTGATTTTCCTATTCTCAGATAAATTGGTCCTTTTTTGTTATTAATACAATATTTTAAGCATTGTTTTAATTCCTCAGGATCACAAGGAGCTAGTATTTTCATATTTGGAAGAGATCTAGCAATAGAAATATCTTCTTGTGTTAAATGTGTTCCACCTAAAGTGCTGTATATTGTTCCAGCTCCCATTCCAACTACAGTTACAGGAAGATTTTGATAACAAAGATCTACTCGAACCATCTCAAAAGGTCTGTATAATGAAAAAGTTGCAATAGTATATGCAAAAGGTATTTTTTTATTCAATGCTAAGCCAGCTGAGATTCCAATCATTGCTTGTTCTGAAACTCCAACGTTTATAAATCTACCTTTAAAGTTTTTTTGAAAAGTTTTTAAATTTCCAGCTGGAGATATATCAGCGACAACAAAATATATTTTTTTATTTTTTTTAGCTTTTTCAGATAAGTAGTTTGCAAACATATTTCTCATTTAAGCTCTCCGATTGCTTTATTGTATTCGTCTTTATTTGGTGATCTGTAGTGCCAGATGGGTTTATTTTTCATGAAACTTATAGGATATCCTTTAATTGTATTTGCTATTAATAGAAATGGTTTATTTTTTTTTCTATTTGAAATTTTTTTTATTATTTCTTTTTGATCATGTCCATCGCATTCACCAACTGACCAACCAAAGCTCAAAAATTTCGATTTTATTGGATACAAGGTTGGGTGAGTATCTTTAGCTCTTGTAGCACTTTGAATTCCATTGTGATCAATAATCATAATTATATTATTTAATCTTAAAGATGAAATTAATAAAGAAAGTTCCCAAGTTGATCCTTCCATTAGTTCACCATCACTTATGACTAAAAATACTAATTCATTTTTTTTTGATGAGATAGACAAACCAGCAGCAATTCCAATACCATGACCAAGCGAGCCAGTTGAAGCAAGTATGCCTGGTGTAAAAAACTCTGGATGTACTCCTAAATCGCTTTTATCTTGACAATACTGGTTGAGTTTTCTTTTAGGCAAAATTTTAAGATAATCCAAGATCGCATATTGAGCTATTGCAGAATGACCTTTAGATAAAATTATTTTATCTTTATTTTTTTTTAGAAAAAAAAAGTATATTGTATCCAAAATCTCTAAACATGAAAATGAACCACCCAAATGTAAGGCGCCAACATTTTGAGATACATCAAGTAATCTTTTTCTAATCAATTTGAGTCTTTTAATAGATTGATTTTTAAAATTTTTTATTTTTTTATTTAATTGCATTTATATTTATATCTAGTATTTAAATATATTATCTTTTTTCATACACTTTATATTTATTATATTAATGAAATCTATAAAATTTATACGAAATAACATCTTATTATTATTACAATTTTTGTTTGGTATTTTTTTATTATCAAGAGCTATAATTAAAATAATTTTATCATTAAATAAATTTAAAGATCAAATAATTTTTGTAGCTTGGCATTGGTCTTTCGGACATCAGGCTCAAATGCTTGAATGCGTTGCAAGAGTAAATAAAAATAAAGATAAAATTTTTTTATTCCAAACAATTTACTTAAAAAGAAACAATGAATTTTTACCAAATTTATATGGTAACTTTTATAATTTAATTGATACTTTTAAATCAAATAATCTAATTTTATGTAAAACTAACTACTTAGTTTATAAATTTATTTTTAAATTATTATTAAAATCATACATTAAAGAATTTATAACTTATGAGGAATTTTATAAAAAATACAAGTCAATTTACCAAATAGGTAATGATAAAAATATTCATCACTATGATGAAAATTTACAAACTATCATCACAAATTATCCACTACAAATATGGGTTGATAAAATTATAGAAAAATATCCGTATAATCACAAATTAAAGAAATCTCTAGTTGATGCGTCTGAAGCTCTTCTAGTAAAAATGAAAGTAGATTTGAATAAAAAGATTGTCAGTTTCTTTTTTAGAGACTATCAAGAATCGGGGACATATTACGACATGATTAGAAACTCTTATAATATTTTAAATTACACAGAGTCCATAAAATATTTTTCACAAGCTAATTATAATGTTTTTGTTTTTGGCCCTTACCAAAATAAAGATCTGGATAAATTATCAAATTTAAAAATTAAAAATACTTATATTTTTCCTAATTCTTTAAAAGAAGAATTCAAAAAAATTAATATCTATGCAATTTTTAAATCTGAAAAAATAGTTAGTCAAAATTCTGCTCCACAAATGGTAGCGGGATTTTTGAACAAGGATGGTTATGTAGTTGACTATTGCCCACCTTTTTTTGGATTTCCACAGAAAGTAAAAATTATAATGCCTAAAGTTAATGTAAATAAAAAAATATTATATTTTAAAGATTATAAAGATACTGATTTTTTTTGGGGAAAAGAATTTAAAAATCAACACTGGTATATTGAGGCTAATTCGTCAAATGAAATTCTAAATTTTCTTTCTAAAGATCTCACAAAGGTTAATAAAATTAATTCTCAAATTCTATCAGGCTCAGCTTTCAAAATACGTGATCATAATGCTTTATATTGCTCTTCTTCTTTTGAATAATTTTCTTAAATTATTTTATTTAAAATTTAATTGATCAATTAATTCTTCCATCAAATAATGCATAAGTATATGATGTGAGTCTTCCGAGATACCGTAAGTGTTAGACTTAACATGAATAGAGAGATTTGAATTTCTTTTTAAATAACCCCCTTTAAATCCAGTAAAAGATATCGTGTAAATTTTATTTTTCTTAGCAAATTTAAGGGCATTAACCATATTTTTTGAGTTTCCCGAACTACTTATTAATATGAGTATGTCTCCTGGGTCAAATAAAGACTCTAGTTGAAAGGAGAAAATTTTATCATAATTAATATCATTAGATATAGCAGTAATAGTTTCAAGGTTGTTTGCCAAACTTAAAAACCTTGGTTTAAAATTTGTTTTTTGCCTTACTAATTTAAGAAAATCACAAATATAATGATTTGATATCGCGGCCGATCCTCCATTACCACAAACAAAAATTTTATTTTTATTTTTAATTTTTTTTTTAAATAAATTAATAATTTTTGACAATTTTATTGTGTCAACACTATCTAAAGACTTAATTAGTCTAGATTTATATTGAGTAAAATTTAATTTTTTTTTCATAAATATTTATTTTTATTTTTTGCAAGAAAAAGATCAAGGTTAGTATCGATATTTATAGTAAATTTTCCAGATTGTTCAAGTCCGTATACTTTTTGTCCGACCATGGAATTTAAATTTATCATTGATCTTCTCTTAATCATATAAATTGATCCTGATCTAAGGAATACTTTAGGTAATTTTTGTCTTGGTTTCATATTTTCCTTTTTTTCAGAAGAATAATTAACAATGTATTTTTTTTTTTTAATTTTCATCCTCAAAGGATGAAAACCTTCAACATTTTTAATAGAAACAACACTATCATAAGAAGTAGATTGAATTTTTTTTAAGGCAATATTTATATCTTGTATTCTTCTGTATGGTACAGTTGGTTGTAACAATAAAACTGCTTCATATTTTTTTTTATTTTTTTTCTCCAATCTTTTTAATTCATATTTTACAACATCAATTGTTAAAGAATTATTACCAGAGAGATTTTCAGGTCTTAATTCTAATCCAGTTAATTGATATTTTTTTGCAATACTTAAAACTTTTTTTGAATTTGTTGAAACAACCACATCAAAATATTTTTCAATTTTTTTTGAAAATTTAATAGTATGTTCTACCAAAGGCATACCATCAAGTATTTTAATATTTTTGTTTTTAATCCCTTGTGAACCAGCTCTTGCTGGAATTATACATAAATATTTTTTATTTTTTAAATTCATTTAATATATTCATTTCTCCACTCCATTTAAGGAGTTTATATTTTTTGAATAATTTTTTTTTGGTCTTTGTATTTGTATTCAAGGCTTTGTAAAAAAGTTTTTCTAAATTGTTTTCTTTATAACCTAATTTATTTTTTAATATTATTTTACTATTATACTTAAACTCATCATTTTGCATATTATCAAAACAAAATATTGGAACACCGTTTCTAAGGCATTCAGATATTATAGAAAATCCAGGCTTAATAATAGCAATTGATATTTTTTCAAACATCTTCTTGTCATGTTTTGCTGCATACACATTCTTTAAATTTTTAAAAAATTTATAATAATTTTTATCGATATAAAAATTATAATCTTCCTCTTTATTTATTATATTTTTAATTTTCCGCACTATTTTTTTTGAATTTATAAGTTTCGCAGTTCCCAAAGATATTAATACATTATTATTTTCTAAAAACTTTTTTTTTGAAAATTTTCCAAAGAAACCTATTTTAATTATTTTTTTCTCTTTCATCGAGGGTTTGTGATAAAATAAATAATTTGTATAAATTTTATTTAAAATTAATTTTTTATCTATTTTTTTAAAAATTTTATTTTTTATCTTAAAAATTTTATCCCAAAAAAAATTTGCAAAAATTATTATTCTATTTCTTTTAAGTACTAATTCAGGTAGTGTATCAGAATAAATAAAATCATATTTATTTAAATCTAAATCTTTAACCCATTTTGGGTAAGTAGATTTTTTAAACTCATTTAAATTTTTTGGATTTTTTATTTTTTTTATCGATAAATTTTTATTTTTTTTGAATTTATTTTTTGTAATGTCTTTAGTAAAAAAATCTACTTTTACTTTATTGTTAATTTTATTTGCGATTTCAAAAGATCTCTTAATATGTCCTAAACCATTATTACAAGGAAAAATGGCAATTTTCATTTTATTTTAAAAGTAATTTTTACTTAGTGAAATATATTTATAATTTAAATATTCTACCGTTTCCTTTTGCAGCATATTCCAACAGTCATAAATGAATTTTGGTGATGAAGTTTTTTTTAAATTTTTTATTAATATTTCTTCAGTTTTGTTATGATTATTCATTAATATAATTAAGTCATAATTTTTAAAATTATGCTCTTTTGTTAAAATTTTATTTTTTAAATGAGAAGGATACATATTAAATTTTTTCAAAGTTATATCATATAGATTATAATTGATTAAACCTTTATCTAATTTTTTTGCCAGATCTATAGATGTTGATGATCTTATATCTGAAGTTTCGGGATCACCTTTATAAGTAATACCAAAAATTAGTATTTTGAAATTTTTTAATTTAAATTTATTTTTAATTTTTTTTATTTTTAAATATATTTCCTCAACTGAATTTTCATTAATTTTTCTTGAAATTTTTCCTAATCTATAAGCGCTATGCTTGTTACCATGCATAAACATTACGGGATCTTTTACAAGGCACGAACCACCTACTCCAGGGCTTGGTTTTTTAAAATCATTTCTCTCATATCCAATATTTGCTTTATCAATTAGATCATTTATCTCCAGATTGTACTTAGATGATATTTTGCAAAGATCATTTGAAAATGAAAAAATTAAATCTCTATATGAATTAGAACCTAACTTGATAATCTCAGCTTCTTCAAAACGCTCACTTTTAATTGTGTTAATAGATAAAGAATTCCAAAAATTAATTGATTTTTCCATACATTTCATAGTCGCACCGGATACTATTTGAGGAAGTTTTTTTAACTCCTCTAATGCGTTTCCTTCAATTAGTCTTTCTGGGCAATAGGAAACATAAAAATCTCTACCAACTTTTAAATTAGTCCTTTGTTCAAATTTTCTTACTATTTCTTTAGTTTGACCAACCAACATAGTCCCTCTTATAATAATTAAATCACCTATTTGAATTTTATTAGATAAATTGATTATTATATCTTCTAAATTTTTACTCGAAATTTTATTTTTTAAAAGTTCTGCACCCACACATACAATATAAATTTGTGAATTAATTTTTTGAAAATTTTTTTCTAAAATTAATGTTTTATTTTTTAATGTTTTTTTTCTTAATTCATTTAAATCTTTTTCAACAAAAATATTTTTTTTCTTTATAATATTTAATTTCTTTTTATCTTTATCAAAACCAATTGTATGAAGTCCTTTATTTGCCAAGTAAACAGAAAAAGGTAAGCCCACATGTCCTAATCCAATTATACAAACTGATTTATACTTTATTTCTGATTTAAGACTTGAAATTGAAATTAATTTTAAAAGTTTTTTATTTTTTAATATTAATACAGGGCTATTAAAATCGATTTTTTTATTTTTTAAAAAATTATTTAATTTATTATTATAATCATATTCAGGAACATTGTAGTCGATATAAAAAAAATTTTTATTTAAATATTTATTTATTTTTTCATTAGGCTTACCTTTTGTTAATGCTCTTCTTAAATCACCTAAAGTAATAATTCCAAGTACAATATTATTATTATTAACACATATTCCGATTACAAATTCTAAATTATTTTTTCTTTTATAAAATAATTCATTTGCTTGTTTTAGGGTATATGAGTTTTTAAGTTTTATATATTTAGTGGGCGTCACTTTTTTAACTTTCTTCCCAATTAAATATTACTCTTCCATTATTATTTTTGTCATGTGTAGCAAATCTACCTCTATAATAATCTCTGTTTAATTTTTCTGTATGAGACATTTGGCGATTTTTTTTTCCAAATATTATTCTTTTATTAATTGGGTAATTTTCACTTAAGTATTCAGACATCTTTGTTTTACTCATTTTTGAAAAACTTATAATTTCTTGAATGTCTTTCGGATTAATTGAAACTTTTCCATCTTTAGTTTCCTTTTCATTTAATATTGTAACATGTCTCTCAATAAGTTTTGCGCCAAAAAAAATTGAATACAAAGTAGCTAAATTTTTTTTTTTATTATTTCCTAATGAATGATCAGAATAACCAACTATTTCTGAGAATTTTTTTAAATAATTAATTCTTGCAAGATTGAAAAGTTTAGGCGGGGTTGGATAAATCGAAACACAATGTAGTAATGAAAAATTAGTTTTACTCTTTTTTAAAATTTTTGATGTTTTTTCTATTTCATCATCATAAGTTGCACCTGTAGATACAATTATATTTTTAAAGTGTTTTGACAAATCTCTTATTAAAGAAAAAGAGGCGCAATCATAGCTTGCAACTTTTACAGTTTTAAATCCTAGATCTTTTAAAATTTTTACACTGTTTTTTGTAAAGCATGTAATTGCTGGTTCTACTTTATTTTTATGACATAATTTAATAAATTTTTTTAACTCTGAATAATTTATCTCTAACTTTCTTAACCTGTCATATTCTTGTTTGAAAGGTCTTTTAATGGAGAAAATTTTTTTTCTTGTTATAAGACCATTTTCAAACTGTGGTCTAAAAGTTAAATCATTTGAAAATATATTTTGCAACTTGATGAGTTTAGCACCGTTAGAAGCACACTCATAAACCATCTTTTCAATATTTTTAAATTTTCCATTATGGTTTTGACAAAGTTCTGCAATAAATTTTGTTTCACTAGATTTCATAAATTAGTTTTTTTTAAAAAGTTAGAAATAACATGATTATCTGTTAACTCAATACTTTCCTTTGAAAGTCCACTAACGTGTGGAGTAATTATGCAGTCTTCATTGTTCAAAATTCTTTTAAAAAATATATTTTTTTTAACATTAAATGAGTTTTCATTACTAATAACGTCTAGACCGAGTCTTAAGTTTTTCTTTAATGTTTCTTTTAAAAGATCTTTTTCGTTAAATATCTCACCTCTTGATGTATTTATTATAATAGCTCTATTTTTTACAAATTTTAATTTTTTAATATTAAAAAGGTTATGAGTTTTGTTGTTATAAGGAATATGGAAACTTAAAATTTCAGAATTTTTTAAAACATTTAAAAGAGTTTTATTTTTTTTTATTTTTATATATTTATCATGAATTAAAATCTTTGCTCCAAAAGATGAACAAATTTTAGCAACTTTTTTTCCAATTCTGCCATAACCAATTATCCCAACTGTTTTATTATGCAATTCATTAACAATATACTCTTTGTAATTAGTTTTAAAACCAAATTTAATTTTATTACTCCTCTTCTTTAATAACTTTAAAATTAAGAAAATTGTATGTTCAGCTGTAGCATTAACTTTATTCAAAAATTTTTTATTTTTTAAGTTAAAGATTTTAACATTTTTTTTATTTTTGAATTTTTTATCTATGTGATTTAAACCTGTGGTAGGTGAAATAATATATTTTATATTTGAGTTTTTTTTATAGTTAAGATTTAAACTAAATCTCATTAATATTATGTCATAGTTATGAGCTATTTTATTAAATTGTGACTGATTACAATCTATAAAACTACATTTAAATTTTTTTTTTAAAGTATTAATTTTACTTTCAGAAAACAAAGATTTATTTGGACACAGTAGTTTTAAATTCATTATATTATATCGATTTAGCTATAAGTTTTGATTTATAGTTATAATCGTCATGGTTTTGTATTTCATCGCACGATTTACAAATATTTATATTTTGTCTCGTTAAATAAATTTTTTCACGAAGATTTTTATAGTTTTGATTGTTCCATATCTCAATTAAGGAATTTTTTTTTATATTACCCATTATTTGTTCACCATATGCATCATTACAACACAAAGAAATGTTGCCACTAGGGAGGACATTTATTTGATGAAAAGGATATGTGCAAGTTGAAATCACTTTCACATTTTTTAAAGCTGTTGGTGAATTCCCCGCTCTTGAATGCATTATTTGATTCTCAAGTCTTTTTCTAATTGTTACGTTATTATAATTTTTGTTACTATTTTCTGCATACTTAATTATATCTTCAATGTTAGAGTGTAGTTTACCATCGTCGCTGTAATTATTTATTATAAGTTCGTCTAGTACATCAGTAAGTCTAATGAATTTACCTAAATTTAGTGGTGTTCCATTTGTGTATAAAGAGAATATTGTTTCTGGTAAAATTTCTCTTGATTTCTCAATCCAATGTACAATTCTTTTATCCAATAAAGCTTCATTGTTTCCAAAAAATGAAAGCACGCCCTTATAATTGATTTTTTTTAATTCATAGATAACTTTAAAAAAAATGTCTTCATCCATAAATTCCAAATTTCGTGGATCTGTAAAAGTATTCACAGGACAAAATGAACATTTACCATTACATTTAGAAATAGTTTCGATTTGAACATGAGAGAATTGATCACAAGTTTTTTTATTATAAATTTTATTAATTATTGATCTTGCGGAAATATCCATTCTTTTTGCCCTAAAATTTTTAAATTTTGAGGAAAGAAAATCATTTAAGAAATGGAACTTTTCAATAAATTTTCTTTTTTTTGATTTATAGGTGTGATCTTCTATTTTCATTAATATTATGTTTTATATTTTGCTACTTTATCAAAATTTTTACTCAAAATAATTGAATTATCTATTTCTTGAAAATTATAACAGTAAGATGGTTCAAGTGGAATTTTTGAGTTATAACAAAAGAATGCTGAATATCTACTTGTTTTAGGTATTTTTCCTTTATGATAAATATTTGCCGTATCAACAATTGCAAAGTTGTAATTAATATTAGTAAATTCGAGTATATCTTGCTTTTTACAAACTTTATTCATTTTTTCATCTTCTATCCGTGTACCAATAAATCCATTTTGGATCATTTTTTTTTTATCAACAATATTTTTTTTTATATATGTAAAAGGCCCTGTATTAGTATCAACCTCCTTTAAATAAAATAAAATTTTAATTATTTTTCCA
>MDSV01154631.1_pt1 | contig 15429 bp, 17 predicted proteins | sample 810851 | NCBI WGS metagenome assembly MDSV01 (sample SAMN05326640, study PRJNA326480) | marine metagenome | isolation source: seawater | place: Atlantic Ocean: North East | collected 2012
ATGATGTATTTATATTTGGATTTGAACCAAATATAGATTCTATAGATAATATAAAAAATGGTAATTTAAAAAATTATAATTTTCCAGTTATTTTTAATACAAAAAATATTAATAGACTTTTTATATTACCAATAGCACTTGATAATGTAACACAAAAAAAAAATGTATTATTTCATAAAACAATTATTGATCCTGGAACTAGTAGTTTATATAAACCTATTGATAAACGTTTAGGAAAATATAATACAACATATGTCGAAGTATTTTCATTAAAACATTTTTTTGATTTATTTGATTGGAATAGATTTCCATATATTGAATGGATTAAAATTGATGCACAAGGTGCTGATTTAAATATAATAAAAAGCGCAAAAAATTATTTAAAAGAAAGAGTTGTTTATGTTACATTAGAACCAGAAAATACACAATATGAAAATATCAATCATAATACAATTGAAAATATAAGTGATTATATACTATCTAATAATTTTATATATATTAATCATCCAAATACTATTGATCCTACTTATTTAAATAAAAAATTTATATATTTAAAAGATACTGTGTATTTGTGCCAATGGTAATAATATTATCTCCATTCTTTTTTTTTGGATGCCAAAAAGGATTATAATATATTATTCCATTACTTATTAAAGCAGCGGCATAGCTAAAACTACTTCTTGACATTATAAGAATATCCGCAAAAACCATACCTGTAAATGTGTCTACTATATTCTCATTAATATGTAATATAACATCATTATTTATATATTCTTTAAAATTGTTTATGTTTCCTTCACTATAAATATGAAATAATAGATTATTATAATTTTCACGTATGTGTTTTATTTTATCTAAAAAATATCTATCTGGTGTATCAGTTCCATCTATTCTTGTATCATCTTTAGGACTAGGTCTTCTAATATGAACTGCTACATTTAATTTGTTATTTTTAAAAAAATCTACATTTTTATTTTCTCTAAATATATTTTTAATATGTTCCATATGAACATTATTTGTAAATAAATCTATATCACTTTGTATTAATTTATATACATCTCTATGATTAATAACTTCTATATCTAGTTCGTTATTATTTATTTTAAAATTATTTTTAAAATTTATTAAATTTTCTAATTTATTTTCAAAATTTTCATCATTATCATAATTATGAAGCATTTTTTTGAAAGGTGTATAACAATAATTTAAATTATTAATTTTAATATATAAATAATAAAAAATAATAAGTTGATATATAGCACCAAATCCATCACTAGAAGAAGGATTGGTATAATATTTCATACTATATATAAATATATATTTTTATATAATTTTAACGCCTATATTATTATAATTTAAAAATTGTTTTATTTACTTAAAAATTTATTATTTCTAATATATATTTTGTTAAACCTAAAGGAGAATAATTTTTTTTTACAAATTCATATCCATTTTGTGCTATTTTTTCTATATCTATTTTTTCATTTTTTATATTTTTTATTAATAATCTATCTTTTTCAGGATTTAAAGTAATACCAATATAATGAACCATATTTTGTGGTTGAACAGGAAATTTTATATTAAATAAATCTAAATCTATCATAATTACACAACAACCAGCAAAAATGTTTCTCATAATTTAAAACTATCTATTTGACATATAACTAATTCATTATTTATATTTCTTACAAAACCATCTGTACAATCAACCATTTTACTTTTTTTAAAGTTTCTTAAAAATCTGGATTATGTCTATGACCTGTTTGACACCAATCAATATAATATGAATCATTTTTATTTGGTTCATTAAATTTACCATTATAAAATGTTAGAAATTATCATTTTTATATAATTCTAACATATATCCACGCACTTCATCTGATACTCTATGACTATATAATAAATTTATATTTCGTGTATTCTAACTATTATTATGTTTAGTAGTAATATAATATTAAATGAAAAAAATCAACCAATAAAAAAAAATAAAATAATTAAAAATAGATATGAACTATTATTTAAGAATATTATTTATTGTAAGATTGATTTATAATTAGAATAATCCTTAAATACATGATATAATAATCGTTCAATATGAATTGCCAGAATTCTTTGTGTAGGATCATTATTACATTTAGATTCATAAAATAAATTATACATTTTTTTATATATTTCTAATGGAACACTTTTTATTATATTTTTATGAACACTAATCCACATTCCAGGAATCCATTTAAAATTTGCTTTATATGGCTGTTCAAAAATTTTATAATATAAATCTCCAAATTTAGTTGTATAATTACAAAAATTTTCATTTATATTTGGTAAGTCATTGCGCTCATGAAATCCGTATAAGTGATTATTTTCAAATTTTATGTAGTTTTTCCAATTTTCCATAGATATTATTTGATCATCTCTATCATTTATTGCACCTTGACAAAAAAATGTTACATCTGATAAATTATTGTAATTATTAATTATATGATATAGTGGTGTTTCTCCATCACGACCTATATTTTGTTTTTTTATATATTCATATGATACATTTTCGTTTCCTTTATTATAAATTGTTCTATAATCAATATAATTATCAGACCAACTTATATCTTCATTATATCGAGTAATAACTAATTCAAAATTTTTTTTGTTTTATTATTTAAATTATCAACAAATGGAATTTTATACAAAGGACATTTAATACTGTTATGAATCATATAATAATTATTATTAGTTTTTTTTAAATATTTATATTTATAACGTAAATTAAAAATTTATAAAAAACTATAATCTATATTATGTAACCAACGTATATCTTCTAATAATGTTATTTTAATTTTTTTTTTAATATTTGTATCATAAATAGTATTATTAAACCATGATGGATATTTAATATCACGTTCTTTTGGATGTAATTTTATGTTATATAAGAAATTACCAAAACAACTATTATATTCTCCATATATTAATTTTATATCACACATATATTTACTATATAAACTATATACAATTTTATTATTTACAAAAGTATTATTTGTATTAAATTTTGTTGATATTTGTAAAATTAAATAAAATATAAATTTATTATTTTTATTTGTTACTATACAATATTTATCTATTGTATTATTAGCAGATAACGGCATAATACAACAATTTTCATTTAATAATTCATTAAATGATTTATATAATATTATGTCAAAACTTAAATATATACCACCATATGTATATAATTCTAATAAAATAAATAAATAATAACCATTGATTTCATTTAATGAACTATATAAATCTATATATTGAGGATAATTATTTATAATAAATTCCATAATTTCTTCATTTGTATATAATTTATAATCGTAATCTCTACATGTTTCAATAATAATTTCTTGACTGATTTTATATACCATTGGTAAATCATTATTTTTATATATTTGAATAATTCTTTTAGGAATCATATATAACTATGATAAATTATATTTATATACATCGTTAATAATAAATAATAAATAATAAATATAAAAAAATATAACAAATAATATAATATATATGATTGATCTTAATTTAAAAAAATTAGCTGAAAAAAATAAATGTGATAAAATGATATGTCGTAAATGTTACGCACGTTTAAATATTAAGGCTAAGAATTGTAGAAAATGTAGCTCCACTGATTTAAGATTAAAAAAAAAATTAAAATAATCTAAATACATTAAAATAAATTAAATATATTAAATACAAAATAAATAAACTACTTAGAATCTATATAAAACTATATTTTATATGACATTTGTCGAAAATTTAAATTTAGTTCCCTTAGTAATACTACAGTTTGTTAGTATATTATGTTATGGTTTATTTACAGATTATGGACAAGAAGCAGTTGGTAATATGGCAGGTAGCACAAATAGTAATACAATAGATAAATACTATCCATTTTTTCAGGACGTTCATGTAATGATATTTATAGGTTTTGGTTTCTTAATGACATTCTTAAAAAAATATAGTCATAGTGCTTTAGGATATAATTTTTATTTATCGGCACTAGCTATTCAATATTCAATACTAATTAATGGATTTTTTCATAATTGGTTTAAGAATGATTGGCAGCAAATTACACTAAATATTGAAACATTAATTACAGGTGATTTTGCTGCTGGTGCTGTATTGATTACATTTGGGGCATTACTTGGAAAAACCAGTTTACTTCAAATGAGTTTTATTACATTAATGGAGTTAATTTTCTATGCTATTAATGAATCAATTGGTGTAATTGAATATAAGGCTGTTGATATGGGAGGTTCTATGTATGTTCATACATTTGGAGCATATTTTGGACTAGCAGTTTCATATATGCTTACAAATAAAGAAAAAATGAAATCAGAAAAAAATGGATCAACATATAATTCTGATATATTTGCAATGATAGGAACATTATTTTTATGGATGTATTGGCCTAGTTTTAATGGAGCACTAGCCGATGGAAATTCACAACATCGTGTAGTAATTAATACTGTATTATCATTAACAAATAGTTGTATTATGGCATTTATTTGTAGTAAATTATTTAGACCTAAACATAAATTTAATATGGTTGATATTCAAAATGCTACATTGGCAGGTGGTGTAGCTGTGGGTTCATCTGCAGATTTAGTTATAGCTCCATATGGTGCTTTAATTATTGGTATGATTAGTGGTTGTATTAGTGTAGCTGGTTATGTATTTTTACAGCCAAAATTAGAGGAAATGGGTATTTATGATACATGTGGAGTAAATAATTTACATGGAATGCCAGGAATCATTGGTGGTCTTGGAGGATTTATTAGTGCTTCTTTAGCGAGTGATAATTTATATGGTGATAATATTTCTAGTATATTTCCGGGGCGTGGTGATGGAAGAACTGCTTTTGAACAAGGTTTGTATCAATTAGCAGCATTATGCACAACATTAGGTTTTTCTATTTGTGGTGGTCTATTGACAGGTTATTTATGTAAATATATTGAAGAACCAGAGGAATATTTTGAGGATTGTTTAAATTGGGAAGATGAAGAAATAGAAAATACTGATAATACATTAGATAATACAAGATTATAAATATTAATTAATATATTATAAATAAAAATTACTTAAAATTGATATTTTTTTGTTATTATATAAATATATATAAATGTCTGGTAAATATACATATTTATTTAGTTTTAATTTTGAGAATAATAAAATTAAAATTTATCGTAATGATAAATTTTTAATTATGGAAACTGATACAGTAACACGAAATTTAATTAAGGGAGTTACTATAGAAAATGATATTATTTGTTCTAAAATTATTCTAAATAATTCTTATGTATATTTACCAGATATAAAATATGAAAATAACAATAATATAATTGAGGCATTGATTCAGCGTGATATTTATATTGAAATGATTAAAGAAAATGAAATTAATAAAAATATATTAAATAAAAAAAATTTACCTATGGAGTGTAGAAATATTAAATCTAAATTAGTAGGAATATGTGCTTAATTATTCAAATTCCAATTAATTGTTGTTATATTTTTTTTTTCAAGAATTTCATTACATTTACTAAAATGCTTACATCCAAAAAATCCTCCTTTATTAGCAGATAATGGACTAGGATGTTTTGCAGTTAATATAATATGTTCTTTATAATTAAATCCTTTTAATGTATTAATGGCATCATTTCCCCAACAAATAAATATTACAAAATCTTTATTATCATAAATAAATTTAATTAATTCCTTACTAAAAGTATTCCATAATTTTTTATGACTATTTGGACATTTTTCCTTAACAGATAATGATTTATTAATTAATAAAACTCCTTGATTAGCCCATTTAGTTAAATTACCAGATTGTGGCATAGCACATCCAATATCACTTATTAGTTCTTTAAAAATATTTTTAAGTGATGGGGGAAATGGAAAATTATCAGGAACACTAAAACATAAGCCTTGTGCTTGTGGAACATTATTAATACTACCATGATAACAATCTTGACCAATAATAACTATCTTTACTTGTTCAAAAGGAGTTAAATCAAAAGCTTTAAAAACATTTTCAGAATCTGGATAAATTTGAAAATCAGAGTCTTCTTGTAATGATTTTGTTCTAAATTGACTAATTTTTTCTAGTTCAGATTGAATAATTAGTTGTTGAAAAAATGTATTCCATGATGTCATATTTGTAATAATTATGAATAATAATAATTAAATCAATTTAAAACTTAATAAATAAATATTAATATATGTATCAATTATTTGAATCAAATAATAAAATAATTGAACTAATTCAATCTAATAAACCATTTTATATAACAAGATTAGGAGATCAAGTATCTGTAATATCTATACAATATATTATAAATAAGGAAGTAAATACAAATTTGTTAAAAAATGAAAATTCGCTTTATAATGATGGTATTTATTCTAAAAATGACTTATCAAAGATAGAATTATTTTGTAAAATGTATAATAATTCGGTAATAGAATCAAATTATTTGGCAAGTTTTGAAAATTTATATGTTGAAAATCAAAACTTTTATAAAAATAACTTTAATGTTAATCAAATTCATTCACGAGTATTGGAGCCATTTTATTTATTAGAGAAAAATGTTATACCATGGACTCATTATTTAAAAAATAAAAAAATACTAATAATTCATCCATTTATAAAATCATTTAAGAAACAATTAAATAATGATTTTCAGATTTTTAAAAATAAAAAACTATTTGATGAAAAACAACAATTTGTATTTTACAAAAGTTATCAAACGATAGCTGGTAATCATATTCATAATGATTGGTATGAAACATTTACTTTAATGTGTGAAGATATTAAAAATATAGATTTTGATATAGCATTATTAGGTTGTGGAGGATATGGATTACCATTATGTCATTTTATAAAAACAGATTTAAATAAATCCGCAATTTATATAGGAGGTGGCTTACAATTATTATTTGGTGTATTTGGAGGACGTTGGGAAAATTCTGAGTTTTGGAATAAAATAATAGATGAAAATAATTGTAAATTTATAAGACCAACTGAAGATGAAATATGTAAGAATTCAAATACAATAGAAAATAATTGTTATTGGTAAATAATGACATTAATACTTATTATAAAATTTTGTTAAATCTTTTTCACTATAAAATTTACTAAATATATTTTTATTAAATATAGTATTTTTTATAGATTCTTTAAATTTATAATTGTTTTTAAAGTTATTATATATTTCTTTATATATTTTTGTTTCACTCTCATTATAGTTTTTAAATTCTTTTATATTAAAATAATCACATAATTTAAGTATATTAGAATTTAATTTTTCTAAAGTATATATAAGTATAATATTATTATTATAATTATAAAAACTATATCCTTTTTCTATATCAAAATTAAATGTGTTTATATTTATTTGTATTAATTCAAGAAACTCTTCTAACCAATCATTATATAAATTAAAATTATAATTAGTTTCAAATAAATAAATTATATGTTCTAATGAATGATTTTCTAGATTATTGGTGCAATAATTATTAATACCTATATAATTATTTTTTTTTATTTCAACATCATCATTAAAATCTACATTATAATTTTGAAAAAAATGTGAAATACAAATATCAAAAGGATTACGCATACCTACTAAGATTAAATTATTTGATTCAGATAATATATATTTTAATTTTAATAATGAATGATTATGAGTAATTATATAATTATTTCTAAGATTATAAAAAAATGAACTTGTTCCAGTTTTAGGAAAAGAACAAATATGAACAGAATTAATTTTTTTAATATATGCTATTTTATTACATGTTTTTAAAAATACTACATAATTAAACTTTCTAATATAATTATCGAAAAATGTATAATGATCATAAAAATTAATATTATCAAATATTATAATTCCATTATTTACTATTTTATTTTTAAAATAGTCAAAATTTAATTTTATCTTACTAATACTTAATACATTATTTTGTGTATTAATATTTAATACATTATTTTGTATATTAATATTTGATAAATAAACTAAACTATAAAAATTATAACTATTATTATTTATAATTAATTCAATATTATTTTCTATAAAGTCGTTTTGTATAATATATAAATTTTGTGTATGTGTATTACTATTAATATAATTATTATTTAATATAATTTGTTTATTGTTGTTAAATAGCATATTAAAAAAATTATGTAAAATGTCTTGGGCTGTATTATTAAAATGAATTAAACAATTATTTGATAAATTATTTGTATTTTCTATACATTTAAAAATTAAGTCATAATTAAATCTATTTTTTATTTCTAAACAAGATTTATCATTATTTAATATGTGAAAAGTTTCTAAATTCATTTATAAATAAAAATATTAAAATTATTATTATTAAACATAATAATAGTTAAAATATACTTAAAAAAATAATAGTAGAAATATATAAAATACAAAATGTTAGTATATATAGAACTTTTTAATGATTTAGATATAGATAAAAAAAATAATTTTATGGATCATTTAAAATACATTTCAACTAATTTAGTGAATTCAGTATTAAATTTTTATTTATCTAAAATAGCAGGTGATGATTATAATAATACTTTTATGACCAAAAAAGATTTCTTAGGATTATTAACAATATATCATTACCCAGAAGAGTTTTTACTAAGTAGCGATGAATTAGAAATAATAAAATCTTATATTGATAAATTTTATTATTTAAATAAGAACTATAAAAGTTTCAAGAATATAAAAGATATTGATAATTATTATAAAACTCAGATAGAACCAAAAAATAAATTAGTTAGAGATATATTTAAAAGTATTTTTGATACAAATAGAGAAAGTGTATGTGAAAATTATTCTAAAATTTATTTTAATTTAAAAAATCTAATAGATGATTTAAGCGATTCTATTAGTAAAACTGAAATAGAATCATATAAAGTTCATTATTATAATTTATTAAAACAAATTTTAAAAAATAATACTGATGCGTATTTGGAAACACATGAAAAAAATCAAACAGATAATAATGAATATGATAATTTTAGAAAGACATTATTTATGGATAATCTTAAAAAAGATTTGAGTAAAGATCCACCAGATTTTGGTGGTGTAGTATATTTAATTGATATTATTCGTAAAAAACTATGTTATATTTCACCAACAAGTAGTAAATATAATTCAATTAAGGAAAAAATAAATAGTATATTAGATATTGATTATTTAAAACAGTTAGTTAAAAATAATGTTTTTGACAATGGAACATTGTTAAATATATTTAATTTTATTATTGAAAAAATAAAAGAATTTCAGTCAGAGAATGAAGATGAGGAATTAAATAGTTGGGTTCAAGAGATAAAAACAAAATATATTGATAATTTTACGAATGAAACATTAAAAACCAATTTACCAATATTACTAGATAAAATAATAAAAAAAATAGAAAAACTTGAGTTAAATGTAAAAAGTTACAGAGAAAAGATAAATAATATTAAATGATTAACTTAAAGAAATAGTGTAAAATGTAAATTATAGTATTATGAAAAAAATATTAAGTGTAATTCAATATGTTTTTCCGTTTAAAAATAAGTGTAAAAATGTATTATTATATTTATCACTTAGTCCATTTATAAATTGTGGTTTAACTAACATATATTATTATAATTGTGGTGGATATATTCAAAGTGTATATGATGTATTAGGTTTAGTAAATCCATTTAATTCATGTAATTATTTGTGTTTTATATTATCGGCATTTATAACTATGAATTTATATTTGAAATCTTATATATTTTATATTATTCTATTATTTATATTTTCTTTATTTATTTAGTTTTTTTAAAATTTATTATTAAATTTAAAATTGATAAATTTTGGTATTAAATTAAGAAATGAATAAATTGCCAGAGGAAATTATAGATAAGATTTGTAAAAAATTATGTATATATAATTTTAGTAATATTAGTAAACTTATTTTAATTAATAAAAGTATTAGTAAGTATATAAAAAATTATTTAAATATATTTAATACTACAAATGAGACTATTCTTATGGCTACAAAGGTAAAAGTATGGAGAATTGAAATAGATCAAAGTGATTATATTTATGATAGTTTTATGTTATTTGATAATATTGAAGATTATCATAAATGGGATAAAAATACAGAATGTTTTAGTAAAAGTTGTGTTAATAGAGAATATAAAGAGATAATTCAATCTAATTTATATACAACTAGTATTAGTCCTACATTATATGTTAATAAAAATGAAAAAACATATAATAATATAAATTATAATTATGTAAGTAAAGAATTTTATTATGATTTAGAAAATAATATTAAATATGATATTGATAAATTGAATTTTGATACATATTTTATATATTATTTCGCAGAAGATATTAATACTTGTTATGCTATACATTTTCTAATTTTGCCTTATTTTGATAGTCGTATGAAAACAGTCAAAGATTATCATAGTTATAATATTGTAAAAAAAAATACAATATGTAATCATAATATTACAAAAGTAGATAGTATAGATTTTTAATTTAGTATTTATCAGTAACAAGACGCATACACATAGATTGACTTTCCATTTCTTGTAAAAATAACTTAGTACAATAAGGCATTCTTACTTCATCAAAACTATAATTATTATTACAGAAAGTGCATGAGTAAATATTTTTTTCAGGATTAACAGCGCCAATACGACCACACATTTTACATATATAACACTTATAGTTATCAGAACGCACTGTATATGATTCTTGTAAAAATTTAGAAACACCGTGACTTATTAAACTATCACGTTCCATTTCACCTAATCTTAAACCACCACCTCTTACACGTCCTTTCGCTGGTTGTCTTTCTAATACTGTTTTTGGTCCTACATCTCGTGATTGAACTTTGTCATGAACCATATGTTTCATACGTTGATAATATTGAACACCTATAAATATTTTAGCACTCATAGGTTCACCGATAAAACCATTAGTTAATATTTCATTACCATAACATTCATAATTAGATGTTTCAAACATGTTAATAATATTTTCTAATTCATTAGTATTCTCAAATGGTGAGGCATCATATAATGTTCCTAAATTACAACAACTTTTACCTGTTAAACATTCTAATAAATGACCGGTTGACATTCTACTAGGAATACCATGAGGATTAATTATTATATCTGGAACAATACCCTCATTAGTAAAAGGCATATCAGCTTGATCTAATAATAATCCGACAACACCTTTTAGTCCATGTCTGGAACCAAATTTATCGGCAAAAGCTGGTTTACGCTCCATACGAATACGAACTTTACAAAATTTATTATTATCACTAATATTATGTGAATAAATACCATCAACTACACCAAAATCATTATGGTGAATAGTTATACTTTTATCATTAGGTTTACCACTTGTATTAGTAGTCTTACCAATAATTATATCATGATCTGTTATATATGTATTATTCTTGATAATACCATTTTTTTCTAGATAATTATAGTTATTTCCACTTTTTCTAATTGATACATCTGGTATTTCAAAATTCTCATTTTCATCAATATATTCTATATAAGTTCTATAATAACTAGAACAGAATAAACCTCTATCTAAAGCTGATTTATTTATTATAATAGAGTCTTCTTGATTATAACCTGTATATGTAGATATAGCAACAACTACATTACAACCTCCAGGCATATCATTATATTTTATATTATTTGATATTTTGGTCATAACTAGTGGTGTTTGTGGATAATGTAATACATGGCAAAAAGTGTCCATTCTTTTATTAAAATTTGAGGCAAATATTCCTACAGATTGTTTAGCTTGTGCCATACAGAATAAATTACGAGTTTTAGGATTATGATTCATAAAAGGTATAATACTTGGTAATGCTCCAAAAATAAGTTTTCCATCTATTTCTAAATATTTATATTTTTTTTGATTTATATTTTCTTTTTTAAGACATATTAAAGTATATAAACTTTCTTGAGGATCAATTAATTCAATACATGCTTGTGTATCTTCTAATTTATCAATTGTAGTTTTGTCTAATTTTAAAGATTGTATACTTTTAGCAAAACTATCATTCTCATATTCTGTTAATTCTCCATTAATTAATTGTTTCCAATCAAATGAATTATGTTTATCTTGTCTTATTATTTCATTTTCATTTGTTTCATTATTATATTTTAATACATATACTGGTCTAATACAACGACCAAAATCTGTTAAAATATACATTTCTTTATATTCATAATTAAAAGCAATAGATATTTGATTTAGATTTTTTTTTGGACAAAATCTTATATTATTTCTTTTTAATAAATGTAGATTATTATATATATCTAAAACATCATTATTAGTGTAAATACCAATTAATACACCATCCACAAATATTTTTGTATGTGAAATATATAAATTATGTTTTATATAATTATTTGTTTGATAAGATAAAAATCCAGGTGTTTTTTCAAATAAATATACAATTGATTTATATGAGTTTGAGGGTTCTGAAATCATACAACCTATTGATAAATTTTTAATTAATCCAGAATTGCCTCCATCAGGTGTATCTACAGGACATACATAACCCCATTGCGTAGCATTTAATTTTCTTGGACCCACTATTTTCATATTTGAATCTATAGGTGTTTGTATTCTTCGCAAATGACTTATTGTTTGTAAATAACTAACTCTTAATAAATCTTGGACTAATCCTTCTTTATTAAAAGCATATTTATCTCTATTAATAACTTCATTTAAATTAGTATCTGTTAGATTTTTTTGTGTATCACGAACACCCCAATTTCCTTTAAATGCTCTTCTAAAACCTTCACTAATTATATCCTCCTTACCTTTAAAAATATTTTTCAATAGATCCTTACCTCCATATTTTCTTTCAATAGTGTCTTTATCATACTTATCATATAATTTGAATTCATTACTTAATGTTACTAATAATGATTGTTTAAATTTTATATAATATTCACGAAATAATGTAGAAAGTAAATAACCACTTGTTTCAATTTGTTTATATTCATATGTATCTCGATTACTGATTTCTTCGTATTTTAAATATGTGTTTAATAATTTAAAAGTCATATGTCCTAAAAACATACATTTAGATAAATTATTATTTTGTTGAGGGAGTAAATTACTATATAATATAGATAATACATAGTCATAAATTAATGTTTGTGTTTCTATACCACTTTTACCTTTAATATTAATTGTATGTTCTAGTTTTCTATATATATACATTATAGCAGCTTCTTTACTTGTTATTGGTAAAGAATCTATTCGTGTATGTTCTAAAACATTTGAAAATTCATTAAATTTATCATTACTAATAACAAAATTTTTTCTATATGTATTATAGTTATATGGTAAAACATCCTTTAAAATAGTTTCATATATTTCTTTATCACTTTCATATCCTAAAGCTCTAAATACTATAAATAATGGTAAATCTTCTATTAATCCTGGAAATGAAACTACAATTTTTATATCATTATTATCATTATTAAAACTATCTTCTTTGTCGTCTGTATCATCATCAGTAGTATTATCTTTATCTAATAATAATAAATCACCTTCTTCATTCTTTTTAGATTTTTTTTTCTTAACTTTTTTAATTTTGACATATGTATTACGTGCGGGTGTTAAACTATCGATTGCCGATGATTTTATTTCACTAATTAATAAATACTTTTTAGTTGAATCAGTATGTGTATATAATTTATTATATGCTAATCTTTCTTGAGATATTATAGCTTTTTCTTTTCCATCAATTATAAAATATCCACCTAATTCATTAATACATTCACCATTTTTATATAGTTCATATTTAAGCTCATCACTATTTAATAATGCTTTGTTCTTATATAAGTTACAATAATTTGATAATAATAATATTGGAATCTCACATAATTTAAAATATTCATCTTTATTAAAATCTACTTCTATTTTTAAATCATTATTTATAATTACAGAACATTTTTTTATATTTATTTTTAAAGAATAACTTATATTTTTAAGTCTACACTCATTAGGTGTATAATCATGTAATTCTAATTCTATATCAGAAGAATCTATAGTGACTAATAAGTCGACACCATTTATTTTTTTATATAATTTAAAATATTCATTATTATTTATCATAGAACCATCTAAAACTTTAGATATAAAGTCATTATATGATTCAAAATGATGTTTATTTATGATTGTTGTATTAGTTTGATTATAATATTTATTAAAATCATTATACCAATTATTCATTATATAATATAATATATTTTATTTTTTATAATTTAAATGCTTTCCACAATAATCTCCTATTTTAACTTTATTATTACATTGCGAACCTTTATTTTTACCTGTTTTTAATATTGCTTTACATATATTACAAGGATTTTTTAATTTACCTCCATTTTGTCTACAATAAGGACATTCAGTATTTTTTGAATATTTATATGCCATTTTAATACATTCATAGTGAAATATATGATTACAATTAAGTTTGGTTATATTGTTAATTAAAGGATCACCACATATATCACATAAATTAGACTCATCCATTTTATATTAATATTTAAATAAGTTTTTTATTTAAATAATTTAAATATAAATCTATTATAATAAATTTCTTTTTTATAATATATATTATATGGTAAAAAAAAAGAAATATAATTCAGATAATATTAATGATTATACTAAAAAAAATTTTCTTGAAGTTATTATGACAAATATGTATATATTTGACTATAAGATAGTTATGTATTGGTTACCTGTATTATTATATGTAAATTTTTTATGGCTAATTATTACATATTTACAAATTGAATCTCAAATTAGTGGTTCTTTTATATCTTTTATTTTAGTATATATATTATATTTTATAATAGATCTAGGATATCAAATCTTATTATGTAAAAATCAAAAATATCATAGATTAATCACTAATTCATTATTAAATTCGATTTATCCAGCTTTATTTGTATTAATAGGATATATTTTGTCTATGTTACTAAAAGAAGCTAAAGATTGTGTTAATATAAATAGAATAGAAGACACAAATAATAGATATACTATGGTAAATAGATTATATAATATTCATAGAAATAATATAGTTGTTTCAATATTTTTCTATATATTTTCAATATTTTATAATAATCCAATAAACAAAAAAAAATGTATTAATAATAAATTATGTTAATCGTAAACTACTTAATGTTTTTTACTTTTTTTTTTGGATTTCTTGCCAGATTTCTTAGCGGATTTCTTACCAGACTTCTTAGCGGATTTCTTACCAGACTTCTTAGCGGATTTCTTGCCAGACTTCTTAGCGGATTTCTTGCCAGACTTCTTAGCGGATTTCTTAGCGGATTTCTTGCCA
>MDSV01159634.1_pt1 | contig 15428 bp, 19 predicted proteins | sample 810851 | NCBI WGS metagenome assembly MDSV01 (sample SAMN05326640, study PRJNA326480) | marine metagenome | isolation source: seawater | place: Atlantic Ocean: North East | collected 2012
ATAATTTTATTCATATTTTATCCTCTTAATTGTTTTATCATAATCTTTATTATACGAAAATGCTCTTTTATAGCATTTTTTAATAGGATTATCCTCTTTTTCTAGAAGACGATTTTGAGAATATTTCAATTTAAGGTCTGAAAATTTAATTGTTAATTCCTCTAAATTTTTTTGAGACGATTTATATTTATTTTGTAAAATGTTTTTTTCCTTTTCCAAAGTATCTATTTTATTTTTTTGGATTTCATTTTGTTCATTTAATTTTTCAATGTTTTGAATTCCATCTATAATAATATAATCCTCATTTTCCATGGTATTATTTATTTATGATGACATTTTTTTTGGGTATGTTTTTTGATTGATTTTTTCTTTTTAGAAAAACAAATATTATCTACATTTGTAAAAGCGTTTACAATTATTTCTTCTGTTTCAATATTTTTTAACAAAATCTCTTTTACATTTTGCTTTGAAACAATTCTCATTAATATTTTTATATTTTTAAGAAAATATTCTTTCTGAATGTTTTTTGTTGGTTCTATATGAGAGGGAATGTTAGTTTTATCGTCTAAATTAGACACACATGGCATTTTAAATAGCCACTCGAATAAGAGTAAATTAAATATTCTCATGTGATATTCAAAATGGGAAATTTGTTCTCCCTCAAACATAGACAAGTCCAATATATTTTGTTCTTTTTTACCAGAACAATTATATAATTCATAATAATTTGTTAAATGTTCAATTGCTCTTGAAAAAGATAATGTTTTAATTATTACTTGAATAGTATGAATGATTTGTTGTAAAAAATCATTATCTTTCGAATATTGTATTTGACAATAGTTTATAAATGATGAAAAAGATTTAATAGCATCATTCCATTGTTCTTCTATTGAAAATGTATGGTAAGTTGTACACAAATACATGAAAGAAGTACACTTTTCTGATAGCAATGGTAACTTTTTAATAATACGAAAATATTGATAATGATAACCAATTGCTGTTTGACAATTACTTTCTTCTGATACATTTAATAGAAGAAAAACGACGGGTCTTTTATAAATAAAATCCTGCATTTCTTGATTTGTCTTTTTAATTGGATACATTGTCCAAGTTTCTCTATCTTCGGAACTAGTGACTAATATAATAATTTTCATATATTCTGCAATTAATGCAATTTCTTTTGAAGTACCCCAACTACCATTTGTATGAATTCGACTGATAGATTTTTCTAAAATATTTTCTGTAGAAGCTTCTGCGTTGTCAATATTTTCATTATTTAAAACTTCTAATAACATTTTTTCATTACTTTTATTCTGACATGTTTTCTCTAATTGTTCGGACAATGATTTACGAAAAATATCTATTTTGGAGGGACAATAGTTATTTGTTGGTAAATATATTTGTAAATCATTACGATTTGTCATGTAATATATTTTATGATTTGGGTCATGAATAGAACCCCATAAAGCGTGAAATAAACAATCACCACCCCCTATATTATCTACACATTGAAAGTATTCTGAATTAGAATTTGGAAAACTATATTCAATTGGATTTTTGTCAGATGATAGTATCTCCATTAATTTTCATATCTAAATATATTATTCTTACAACAATTAAAATCTGTTTCAATTTACATTTAAAAAAATATTATTAGGCTATCATTTCCCAGTGATGGGAATATGGTGTTTGATAACTATCAGAAGATGCAACATCAAATTGTTCTGGATGAATTGATTTAGTGTTATAAACAATTTCATTAAACATTTTATTCATTGTATTATAAATTCGAGAGACAATCGATTTAAATTGACGTCTATCTTTGTATGCATGCCCTGCAATTTGTATATCCAAACTAATAAATGTATTGATTGCTTGTTGATAAAGGTATTGAATATCAGTTACTTTTCTAATTGAAAACTGTTTCCCCCTCTTAAATTTTCGGTAATACTTTAAGAATGTGCTTAAAAATTCAATTCCTTTATTTAAGACGGATTGTTCGTTTGGAGGAATTTCTGATTTTTTAAAATGGTCTACCAAAGATAGAATATCTTTATTATAATCGGTATTTCTTAACATTTGTCGTGTATTATGTCTATGATGACTAGGCTCTAATATTTTATTTTCCATTTCTTCATTTGTCTTTTCAACTTGTTCTTGTTCTTTTTTATTATCTTGATTGTAGAAAAAATAAGCAATGTAACCAACAAATGCAATTAAAACAATATCATAAAGCGATGTTGCATATTTTAAAAGAACAAAGGCAACTAAGGCATATAAAAAATATAAATATTTTTGTTCTAATTTCATCTCTATAATTAAAATATAAAAAAAATTGATTTATTTTTTCTATTAAATTTTTATTTACACCACCCACGATGGGTAAACTTTACCGCGTTCGTAAAAGCTACCGCCGAAAAAAGAAACGCTCCCAGAAACGGGAAACCGACCACCTTCGTCGAGCACGATATAACGCACGTTTCTCTGGACCGACGACAAACGTTGTTGTCCGTGTGGAGAAAAAGGACACCTACCGCGAAGTACGTAACGGAAGCCGAACGTTTCGAAACGCCCTCACGAACCTCTATCTAGAGAAGTTGCGTGGCAAGGTGGTTGGGGAGAACACCTTCAACAGACAGTCCGATGGGCTGCTGACGGAGTACACCCTCCAAAACCTTCCGGAGAAGTGGAAGGACTGGTTCATCACCGAAGTGAAGAAGATTTTTTTCGACTCTTTCGGCGAAGAATCGACGTTCCTCAATGAGACATGCCAGTGCACCCTTGTGAACCCAGCAGATACCGTTGTTGTTGTTGTCTGTTAGTTCTATTAAAAAGAGATGGTGTTCATGTGTATATCTTGCCAATATTGTTTGTATTGCTTATTTTTTTTTACAAAAATGCAGATAAATTATTTTATCTTAAAGCTTGGGGTATTCTTCAAGATGGATTTTTGATAATCAACTTGTTTGTAAATGAAAATTTATTATAACATAAAAAAATTCTTTTTTAAATGCTACAAATTGGACATTTTTTTGATTTTTTTAAATTATTTCGTGCTGAACATACTGTATCATGTTTTTCACATTTTTTTTTCCATTCTTCAATTAATGGATACTCTCCATATAGATTCCAAAGAATTTGTTCATTACCATCGTCGTCCATTTCATTAAAATATTGGTCTTCAATTTTTGGATAGGGAAAACGGGGTTCTTCAGTAATATCTGGTAATCCAAATTTACATTTTTGAAAACATATTTTACACAATAAATGCTTGCATTTTGGTTGTAAAAAACATTCACCATCAACATAACAAACAGCACATTGTCCAGTTGTTGTTTGAATTGATGGAGAATTTTTAAACATCACATTACAGTCATTACATAATTGTGGATTTCCGAATTTATTAAATATTGGTAATGTACCATAACAAATTTCATAATTTCGACACTTATGGGTAATGAATTCTGCCATTTTTATAATATCAATCCAAACATTGAATAAATTATCAATTTTTTTTTTGTTGTTTTATTTTTATTTTTTTTCTTTCATAATTTTAAATGGTTTCAAAAAAAAATGGGATAATCCAATCAATTCTGGTCATGTGTATATTAGTATTTATAATTTTTCTGACAGTATATACTGGATATTCAATGACCCAGTTACATGTGAAAGAAACATTTACAAATCCAACTGTTTCTTCTTCATTGCCAATTTCGTCACTTGCCGATGTTACAGACCATGAAATTACAACATATTCTTCAAAAGTGTACCGAAATAATGATGACATTTATGATTCATACTATGCAGAAGTCTATCCAGAATTAGTTGATAAATATAAAGATAAATTATTACAATATGAACTTGATGACCTTGATATATATGCAAACCTTTCAGAATACAAAAGTAAAGCAAAGATTCTTGATTTGGGGTGTGGAACAGGAACTCATTTGGAAGAACTTGGTAAAAAATATAATATTATTGGTGTTGATAGCTCAAGAAATATGTTAAATAAAGCAAAAGAGAAAGTAAAAAAATTAAAAAATGTCCGGTTAATTCAAGCTGATTTTGACTACAAAGATACGATAAATCAAAAACAATTTACACACATTATTTGTTTTTATTTTAGTTTTTACTGTACCAAAAATTATAAAAAACTTCTAAGAAATGTTCATTCTTGGTTACAAAGAGGAGGGTATTTCTGTGTTCATTTAGTAGACCCTCATAAATTTGACCCAGTTTTAGATGCAGCGAATCCATTACAAGGAATACCTTTACAAAAATATATGAAAAAACGTAAAATTGATAGTAAAGTTATTTTTAATAATTTTATCTATAAAAGCCGTTTTAATTATAATCGTAAAAATAGTAGTGCTGTTTTTGAAGAAGACCTCATTTACCCAAAAAAAAAAACAATCAGAAAGCATAAACATCATTTAACAATGCCTTCCCATAATACAGTTATTGATGAAGCGCGAAAAGTAGGTTTTAAATTAACACATGTTACCCAATTGTTTCCAATTGGCTATGAATATCAATACATTTGTTATTTACAAAAAATGTAATTTGTAAAAATTGATTACATTTTTCTTTAGATTCTCTTATAATTAAAAAAATTTAAGGTTTCCAAATACTTTTTGTATGAAATGAATCTTTTAGAAGAATTTATATTAACAAATGATTTTAAAACAATTCTTAGTATTTTAATATACTTATCAGAAACAAAATATACTTTAATTGTTAAATGTCGTTCGAGTCGATTTGTTGAAAGAGAAACATTAAATATTGATTATACCGATTTCTTAGGGTTATTAAAAAAGAAAAAGAACCAAATAGAAATAGCACGTTGTTATGGCTTTAAAATATATCATATAAAAACATCATTCGAAAACCATTTACCAGAGAATGAAAGAGAATTGTTAAATATATCAAATCAAATTTGTATAGACATTTTTTCAAAACCTTTTTTACCAGAACCAGAAAAGCAAAACAAATATATTGGAATCAAAAAAATTACTTAATTTGTATATTTTGATAAATATTTCATAATAAAATTATAATTTTCATCAGAAATAGTTTCAGATAATTTTACTAAATCACGACTATATACATATCTTGATAATTCAGTACAATTAAAAGAATTATATTTTATCTTCTTTTTTAGTTGTTGTGTATCAGAACCAATAAATTGACCAATATTTAAAGCGATTTGTATCACTTTTCGTGAACATAAGGGAGACGTTTTTGGAATTCTTATTTGTTGTATTAAAAAATGGTTATTTTCAATTATTTTCCCGTTGGGAGTATATTCCGGAAAAGTAAGAACAAGATTACCTATATGTTTACCGATATATTTCCATTTCGATTCTGGAATGGGTTTTTGTGACAAATGTTCTTTGATTGGTTTCCAAAAATCTTGTCCATTTTTGTTTCCTTTCATTCTGTATTGGATAGAAGCATGCTTAACCGCATTAAATAGTTTTTCTATTTTAGTTAGATGAATTTCACACTTTTCATATTCATTTTTTCCAATCTTCCAACATTTTTGTTCACATTTATCAACCTTACATTTATTTAAAAAAATACATTTATTATATTTTTTAATACTTTTTTTATAACACTTTGAAATTGGAAGATAATTCTTTTTTGATTTCATTATAATTATACTGTAGATAAATTATTATGCACTATTTTATAAAATAGAAAATTTTAATCCCATGACATCATTTCCTTCTTCGACAATTTTAAACCAATGGCTAATATCAAATAAATTTATTTTGTTTGGAATATAATTTATGATTTTATTCCAATTATCTTCTGCTTCATATCCATTTGGTCCACCATCATATCGATAAAATATTTGTTGAGTTTCTGGATCAAATGAACTCACCATAACATGACCCATTCCCATGTATATGTATGAGAAATCAATAACTCGCTTTTGATTATTGTCAATAAAAATTTGATGCTTTTTTTCAACTGATAAAAGACTCAATAAGACCCAGTTTTGACATTCTATTTTAGATGATGGAAAAATATATTCTGATTGAGGAGAATTTATTAATTGATATAGCTTGTGTAATTTGGAAGGCATATTCCATTTTTGACAAACATTGTTAATATATTTTAAATGATTTTTTGATACATTTTTTGATGTCTTATCAACTTGTGTTAAACAAAAGGGTTGCTGAGTAGAATCATAATTGTCATTCCCTTTTTTTCCTATTTGCATAAAACGTTCGATAGTCGCATATTCATTTCTTAATTTAATTGTTGATGTGTCCATTATTATTTATTGATTCTGAATTTAACTTTAAACAACTGATTAATTTTTATTAAAAAATATAATATATCTTATATATTATGTCATGGTTTAAAACAGTCTTTGGATTTGAAGAGTCCGAATCAAAAAAACGTAATCAATGGTTAACACAAAATAAAAAGAATCCTTTTACGATTGGAGCATTTGATGAAATTTCTTTACCCGATATTCCAGTTATAATTGTACCTTTAAAAATACCAAATGGTCAACTGTATATGGGATGTAAAAATGGACGAATTGGTTATTTACCAATTAATTCGGATGGACTTTGTGATGAACAACAATTTATTCCAATGAGAATTAATCAAGAACATTTGGAAACATATAACCATGCAAAAAAAAAATATTTTGTATCATCTGATTTTCAAAAAGAAATATTTCTAAAATATTATCACCAAATTAAAAAGAAAAACATAACAAAAACACCTTTTTTTGCAACTTTCAAAAATGTTATTTTATTTATTTCAGATGAAAAAAAAAGATTACAAGTTACTCATAAAAAAACAGAAGATGTTTTTTTAGAACATGTAAAAGAAAAAGGAAAAAATGTTATGTTTCAATCAGCTTCCCAATTCAATTACTTAGAAATGGAATCACCAGAAAGAAAACCATCTGATGGGATAAGTGAATATATATATGATAATAGCCAAGGTCCGAAATGTGCATTAGCAACACCCGGTGCAACGTTGTACAGAAACTGGTATTTAACCTCTAATAATAATCAAATGAATGGTCTCCGAAATGTAATGAAAGATTGTAATGGTCTTTCTTTTAAAAATGGTTACATTATGTATGATGGCACTTCGTTTACAATTTCACAGGAAAAAGTATATAAGTTATTAAAAATTGCAATCACAACCTCTGGAATAATGCTAAATAAAATTGGAAACAAAATATCAAAAAAAAATGTCTTACAGCCAACTTCCAAAAAAGATTTAATTTCAAATGCGTGGTGTTCAACAATCCCTTTAAAATATTTAGATAAAGAATTTGTTTCTAAACCGTCCATCAAAAAATTAGCAAAACAAATATTATATGCAACCTATTTATTAACAATTCAAGCGGCGGTATTTCATCCTAGGATTAATACCCTTTATCTTACTTTTGTTGGAGGTGGATTTTTTGGAAATAAGAATAAATGGATTGTAAATGCAATTCTATCTGCTGTTAAAAAACATCAGCACGCTTCATTAAAAATAATTATTCTTCATTATAAAAAATATGATTTATCTCTTTTAAAATATTTTATTAATGATAAATAAAGATTTAAGTAAATCCTTTAATTATTTTTTTAGAGAATAAATATGAAATTCAAAAAATTATATTTTTCTGATTTGGTAACATTTTTATCATCAAATTTAGCAACTGAATCTGAAAAAAACAATGAACATTATCCAATACGAATTTTATATGGAATGGTAATTGAAGGTTGTGAACAATACAAAAAACACTTTGTTATTCTATATAAAAAAAAGTTATATAGCATTCATTTTTCACAACTAAGGTATGTTGGGAAAATAGACTATCGGAAAGCAAAGATGAAATATTTATTTAGTCAAGAAGATGAGACCTTAATTGAATCATTGAAATATGATAATGTATCATTGTATTCTGTTACTGACCAATTAACGGCTTTACGTATTTCTAAAAAAATTATGGAATTACCAAATATTAATGAAAACAGCACCATTACAGATGCAACGAGTTGTATTGGTGGAAATGTCATTTCTTTTGCAAGATTGTTTAAACATGTTTTTGCAGTTGAATTAAGTAAAAAACGTTACAACATGTTACGAGAAAATCTGGATATTCTTAGTATTAAGAATGTAACAACCATTTGTGAAAACTATTGTAAGATATGTGATTCAATCTTACAAGATGTTGTTTTTATTGACCCACCGTGGGGAGGTAGAAAATACAAACAACTTGAAAAAATACAATTGTATCTGGATGATATTACTTTATCAGAGCTGTGTCAAAAAATAAAAGATAAATGTCATTATACGATTATTAAAGTTCCTCTTAATTATGATACAACTGAATTTGATAATTTATTTCAATATCAATTCATTAAATTAACTCCAAAAGTTGGTCTTTTAATTATTAATAATAAAGAAGAACCTGCAAACATAATAAAATAATAATCCTTCATAAGAAACTTATTGGAAAGGAGTTCGGCACGTTTACAGTCCAACATCAGTTTCAAAATATGAATTGCTAAAAATGATAAATGTGATTTATAATTTACATTGTGAAGTTGTTTCCTTTGCAACGGAAAAGAAAGTCGATAAAACGATTATTAGTAAATATCCTTCCATTTTTAAGATTAACGAATTACGAGAACAAATTGTTGAAATGAAAAATTTTTATTTGTATTATATATATATTGGACGATGAGAATAAACAAAAAGAAAAATAGTATTTCAAAAAAGCATTCTTTAAGAAGGAAACAAAAATGGTTAAAAAAAACTTTACGTCAAAAATATCGGAAAAGAATTTCTTCAAAAAAGTATCAACAGAAAAAAAGGAAAAAAAATAGAAAACAATCTGTTAAAAAAATGAAATCACTTGGTGGCGATGGTGAGTTTGAAGAATTGGTTACTGCGATACTTGACCTTAATAGTGATGTAACTTTAGACTCATGGGTACAACAAAATATCGATTTGCCTGGAGAAAAAAAAAAAGATCTTTTATCCATAAAAATTTCTAATGGTAAATTTAAAGGGTTAACACCCTTAATGGTTGCTGTAGTTAATGTTTATACAGATAGAAGTAATGAGATGCAAATGGCCAATAGGGTAGAAAAAATATTAACAACAATAACCGGGTGGGAAAATTGTTTAGATGTACTAAATATAAAATCAAGTAATGATGCAATGTACGATTTATGGAAAGAAAACTCAGCCTTAATGCTGGCTGCAAAATTCAAAAAACATCTTGTGGTAGAAAAAATTTTGAAAGCTTTAATTGAACATTTTTCTGAAGGTGATAAAAGTATTAGAGATAGAGAAATGCTAGAATTCTTAAATACAACAAATATATATCACCCTACAGATTACCCTGGAATAAAATTAACACCATTAATGGCTGCTATAGCGAATAATAATCTTAATAATAAGATGGAAGATAATATTATTAAGATAGCAGAATGTATGCTTAAAAGTTTAACAAGCCCGGAAAATAAGATATCTTTATTGCTTACAGAACAAAATTCAACTTCCACAATATCACCGACTCAAAATCCAGTAGGACTGGCAATTGAGAAGGAATTATTGAATGTAGCACATTTTTTATTAGCTAAAATAGAAGAAGAACAACCAAAAATAGAAGAAGAAGCACGAAAAAAAGAAGAAGTAGCAGAAGAAGCAAGAAAAAGAGAAGCAGCAGCAGCAGCAGCAGTAGAAGAAGCACGAAAAAGAGCAGCAGCAGCAGCAGAAGAAGCAAGAAAAAGAAAAGCAGAAGCAGAAGCACCAGGAGGAGGAGGAGGAGCATCAACAACACCAGCACCAGCAACAGCACCAGCACCAGCACCAGCATCAACAACACCAGCACCAGCAGCACCAGCACCAGCATCAACAACACCAGCACCAGCAGCACCAGCAGCACCAGCACCAGCACCAGCACAAGTAAAAGAACAATTATCATCAACATCAACATCAACATCAACACAATACACAGCCAATATATAACTTGAAAAATCTTAAAAGTTCCTACCAAATAGTATCTTTTTTCTTGACTTGTAATTTAAGAGGTCTAAAATGAGTAATGGAATAATCTTCTTCTAAGTCCATTTTACGTCCATAACGTTTCGTGATTCTTCCAATTAAATACCACCATGGAGAATGGGGACGTTTTCCTTTTCTTCTTTTCTGATGATTTTTTTGATATTTTAAAGTGTTTGTTTCTTTCCTATTTATTTGTTCCAATTCAGGAAGACAATCGTTGTCGAGTATCTCTTTTTGATGACACAATGTTTCCATTATAATGATTAGTAAGATAATCATATTGAAAAAATACCTTGTAAGAATTAAATGACAAATCAAATTCTCTTTTTGAAGATAATTGTAATTTAGTGTCTTTTACACCCTTGAAGATTCAAATGGAATAAAAATGTTCCAAAACAAAAATATAAGTTTATCTAATAATCTGATATGATTTCATTCTTTTAGATTTTCTTGTATTCTTTGAAAGAAATTTTTTATTTTGTGTTCGATGACTATTTTTTCTAGAATATTTTGAAGAACATCTTCTTGTTTTAGTTTTAAGACAACTTTCCTTTCTAATATAACTATTATTACTAATAATAGGATAAGTATTTCTATTTCTTTTTTCGACCGTTTGTAAAAATCCTTCTTTTTGTATCATCGATATTAAGCTTAAGCCCCCTCTTAATAGCATACAAGGAATAAGGAATAATAAATTGAATGTCGCTATGGCGTTATTAAAAAAATGAGTCATTATGCTACCTAAAATATTACCTCCTCTATTTAATTCTTCACTCAAAATTTTACCCAAAAAAAAACATCTAACTATTTGAAATGTTACTATTATTGAACCTGCACCATTACATAAATGTTGTAATCCAAAAAGTGCTGAAGTAAATAATATAATATATTTCGAACGCTTCTGATGAGCTTTTTCTAACTCGTCATTAGTATCATCATTTAAAGAATTATTTATATTTTTTTCTAATTCTGCATATTCGTATTTCTGTTCACTTTTAATACCTACTATTTTTGAATAAATAGATATTAATAATTTATAAACCCTAGTTTTTTTTAAATTTTTATATTTTTTTTTTATGTATTCTTTAATAGTTCCATTACAAAATTCCTTATACATTGTAGAAAAATATGTTAATAATTCGTTTGTACCTCTAAAATATAATTCTTCTACAATAGGTGCACAAATACATACTAATATTAAGTCTGTTATAAGGGGGTTAAAAATATTAAACTTATGTGAAATATATGAAGTAAGTTTCCAATTTTGAATTGGTACATGATTAAACCAATCAAATTTTAATGTTTCTGTTCTTGCTCTGTTAAAAAAATTGTCATAGCTTGTAAATAACATCTGTGATGATTTATTTTTTGCTAATTTTATTATTAACACGCATAATAAAATTGAAAAAAAATTAAACAATATTAATTTCAAAGATTGTTTAATTACGTTATCAACTCTTAATTTGAAATCATCAATCAAATTAACTCTTTTATTCACACATCTTCCACCCAAATAAGTTTCTTCCCAAAAACATACACCTTTACAATTATTTTTTATTTTTATCAAAGAACAAATTTTATTAATATCATCATTAATACAACGAATTATATTAATATTTTTTTTTTTTTGTTGTAAAAATACGATATTTGTTGAATTATTAAATATAAATAAACTTTCAATCAAAATCATCAATTTCTCTAATAGAATTAAGAGTTCGTTTATATTTAGATTAAATTCGATTCCAGTAATAGCTTGTCTAAGAAAAGAAGTTTTCTTATAACCATATTTTATTATATTTTTTTTTAATCCGATAACAAATAAATTTATATTACTTAATAAATCTGATATAAAGTAATAATCATTATTAAATTGTTTTAAAAGGTTGTCAATATTGATTTTTTTTTGGTTAAGAATGCTATTAAATGGTTTTAATATTTTTTTTAATTTATTTATTGCGAACTCCTGTTTCCAATAAAAACTATCTTTTCTGTCCATTATATTATATTAATAACATAAAAAATAAAATACAAATTATATAAAACACATATTTTTATTTACACGCAAATCCTAAGTTACCTTTCTTTTTTTTTCCATTGTCAACCGTATGTGGGATTCTGATCAAGACGCTTTTTCGTCCATAACTTTTCGTAATTCTTCCAATTAAATACCACCATGAAGATCGGGGAAATTTTCCTTTTGTTCTTTTCTGATGATTTTTTTGATATTTTAAAGTGTTTGTTTCTTTTCTATTTATTTGTTCCAATTCAGGAAGACAATCGTTATCTAGTATCTCTTTTTGATGACCCAATGTTTCCATTATAATGATTAGTAAGATAATCATATTGAAAAAATACCTTGTAAGAATTAAATAAGGAATCAAATTCTCTTTTTGAAGATAATTATAATTTAGTGTCATTGAAAAAAAGAATTTACAAAAAAAAATAAGATACAGATTATACAAATACGTCATTTATTACACGCAAATAGTCTCCTCTATTACTTAATCCGTCTTCGCCTTCGTATTCTGAGCAAGACTCTCCTTCGTCCTCAGAACCCAGCTCCGTGTCAGCGCAGTGAAAACATTCGCCACAAACATGCCAACCAGAATACAAACAACTAGTCTGATCTCCTCGAACTCGATTCTATCAACCACTTCAAGAAGCAAGACCATCAGTCCAGTCGTACTGGGAACCCAGGTCAGAGTCATCCAAGAGAACCACTTCACGGCGGTTTTTTCAGACCATGTAAAGTGGTTATCAGAAATCTCTGACTTGTAAGCGGCGGTCGCTTTGCAAATCATCACCAGCATTGGTGTGTACAAGACGACTGCAATCACACTTTGAAGAGTGATGCAGAGAATCTTGACAAACGTCGTTGGAAAGGTTTTCCAGACCAAGAAGACGTTGAATCCAAAGGCCGCGGCAACACCAATGAACGCGATCACGTCCACGAGTTTCCAAATCCACTTCGTGACCGTGGAGACCGCACCAGTTGCGGTCTCAAGGTAGTTCGCGGTTCTCCACGTCAGCTTGTAGAGCACGGCGTAGAGCACGGCAAGCACAATCGGCGTCATCTTGCTGTTTGTTGTCTCGAGTTGTCAATAAATATTAAATTATTTAGAAAAAAACGTTTCAATTTTTTTTTTCTAAAAATGTTATTTGTAATCATTTTACATATAAAATACCGTCAAAACAAGTTAAAAATAAATTATATTTTACAAATAATGAAATGATTAATTAATAATACGATTCTACTTTTCAAAAGAACTTTTTAAATAAAAAATATCTTTTAAGAATTAAATGGAATGTCAAATGTGTTATCGAAAAGTCATTGATTCATTACCTAAAAAAAATATCTGGATATGTAAATGTGGGTTGTGTAATTTCTGTCATCCAAATGGTATTTATCCTTATTATGATGCTGTTCGATTTCCTCATAAGTTTCTTCGAAAAGGAGTAAATCAAACATTAAAACCTCTTACAAAATTGCCCCACGAGGAATTCAATGGATGGATTCCTGACATTGAAAGAGAACATTCTTTTACCATTAAAAAAACGAAAATCAATCCCAATGACCTTTTAGCGATGAATTATCTAATAAAAAAACAACAATCGTATTTATCAAGTGCAATAAAAGAATTACAAGAATATGGCTATAAAGATTCTCATTGGGCATGGTGGGCTTTTCCAACAGATAGAGCTGGTAATTCTGAACCAAGTCCTAAAACATATTTAACAAATGAAACTGTTCTTCTTTATTTACAATCATTTCCATTAGAATGGAAACAACTTTTACAACAAATTGTTAAAACACTTCATCATAAAGAAACAAGTGTTGTTGAAATTTTTCCTGAAATAGACCATGATCGAATTGTTGCCTTCATAGACTTTTTCAAGAAAGTCATTCCTAAAAAAAATACAAAATTAAAATGGTTACAAACGGTTATCACTGAAATGGAAAATAATTTTTATTAGCACGAAGACTTTGTAAACATTCCCTGTGTCTCCATCAGTTTTAGTCCAGAAAAGCAAGACCATTTCGTAAAGTTATCATTTGGATGACGCTTTTCTTCCAAATAATTGTTCGTAAACACTTCCTGCTCAATAATATAGGACCACAAAAGAGGGTCACTCGCTAGAAGAGACTCCATTGTTTTTTGGAATAAGAATCGTGACAATCCAGGAGAAGCATCATCTTTGACAATGCAAAGGCAATGTGTCTGTGGATGATGAAATTTTGCCGTGTCTCGACTGCTAATGCAACCAAGATGCATTGGGTAGACTCCATATCCACATTTGAGACACTCTGCAATGAAGCGAAATGAGAAGCATGGTGTCTTACTCGAATCAGTACCTTCTTCATCTCCACCATCAGGCAGCCATCCGAAAATGCAAATCATTGTTGCCTTCATTTTCTCCAGCAAAAGAGGAAGTTTCTCTGCAATTGGTGGAGTCGGAAAGGCACACAAAATAGTTGAAACATGTTCCATTGGGGAGTCTTCCATTGGAGAGTCTTCCATTGGAGACTCTTCCAACATTTGCTCAATTGATTTGTTAACTGTGTCTGTTAGTCGTTTCCGTAACGTGCCATTCCACTTAGAATCACCAAATGGAGTGAATGGCGTAACACTCAATCCAACTTGCTGACACGCATGAGATAGCAAAGACCGTCCAGAAGCAACTTCAATCATTTGTCCATCGACGAAAGTACTGAGCTGACCAATAAACTGCCTCGTTTTTTCACTTGGCAAATGCCAAATTCCGATATTTCCAAGAATTTGTTCAAGCATTTTCGCACATGACCCCAATTCCGGACACCATGTACCACCAACAAAGAAGCGATACTCTTCGAGTGAAATCAAATGACCACTAAAATTAAATGGTCCACCTTGTAAAGCATGCTGTGCCGGGTCAATGGTCAACATCAACCGTAGAACTTTCTTGATATTCTCCGGAAGCCTGCGAGCGCTCAAAAGTCGGGTCATCATCTGCGTGATAATATCAAACACATGACCATTGGGGGTTTTTTTAGAAGGCGTCTCTTTTTTCTTTTCACAGTTCCGTTTATGCTTTTTCCAGTCGGCTTTTTGGCATTCGCGACTGCAATACCGAGCTTCTCCGCATCTTACACAGGATTTAGTACCTGGGTTATCACACCCTTCACGGCTACAAGTTGGCTTCTCCATTGCCAAACAGGGTAATATTCTATTTTGTTTATTTTTCTGAAAAATACATCAATTTTTTTTTTATCAGAAAATAATTCAAATTATGCATTAAAAAACAATTAAAAAAATAACAATTAAGATACATCTTAGACAAACAAACAAGTTTATTTACAAACAGTCAGTCAATCGCTTTTATATAAATCCAATCTCTTCTTAGCA
>MDSV01021990.1_pt1 | contig 15427 bp, 19 predicted proteins | sample 810851 | NCBI WGS metagenome assembly MDSV01 (sample SAMN05326640, study PRJNA326480) | marine metagenome | isolation source: seawater | place: Atlantic Ocean: North East | collected 2012
AAGCCAAAGCCAAAGCCAACAGGAGGTAAATATGCAATTAGTAAATATACTACTATTTATTATACAAATACCTGTATATGTGCTTGCTATAGCTTTGAAATTAGCTAAAGCATTGTTGTATCTGCCTGTAAATATTCTTGAAAGCATATACTTATATTTAAAAGTATATAAAGCAATATTTAAGCATGAATACGCCTCTAACCGCAAACGGAGGCAGCATGACAGATGATGTAAAAATTAAGGTTGGTATTCACGGCACTAATACCAGCGTTAAAGATTTAAAGAAAGTCAAAAAAGAAACGCACAATCTAGGTGATGCCACAGATAAATATAACAAAAAGGCAAGACGTACAGCCCAGATATGGGGTACATTCAAAACCGCAGCTAAAAGTGCTACAGTTGCGTTTGCTGGTATTGGTAGTACAGCAGTTGTAGCGACTAAAAAGTTTGCAGAATTTGATAAGAATTTCACTAGCGTTGTAAATCTCCTTAACGACAAGAGCTTTGGTAATTTACCACTTGAACAAGGTATAGAGCAGTTACGCAAAGATATAATAGATTTATCAATTAAATCTGGTGAAAGTTTAGATGTTTTAAACAAATCATTCTTTGATTACATAAGTGCAACAGGTGATGCTGTAGGAGCAACCGAAGCAGTAGCAGCAGCCACAGATTTAGCAGCAGCAGGGGTAACAGATGCTAGTATAGCTGTAGATGGTATAACTACTGTTATGAATGCATACGGCAAAGAGGTAGGCAATGCCAAAGATATAAGCTCGCTAATGTTTGCTGCACAAGTGCAGGGTAAAACAAATATAGAACAATTAGCAACTAGCATGGGGAAGCTTGTACCCCTTGCAGCAGGTTTAGGATTTAACTTTCAATCTGTTTTAGCAGCTACAAGCACATTGACTTTAAGCGGCATAAGCACTAGTGAAGCTATGACAGGCTTAAAAGCCACATTAAGCAACATAGTTAAACCAACACAAGAAGCAGCAGCAGAAGCAGCAGCCCTAGGTATAGACTTTAGCCAAGCAGGACTAGAAGCTGATGGATTCCAAGGATTTTTAAATAAAATAATCAGTGCAGCAGATGGCAACAAAGAAAGTTTAGTGAGGTTATTTGGTAGTGTAGAAGCAGTAAACACAGTATTTGCACTCGCTAAAAATGAGGGTGCTAAATTTAATCAAATATTGGGTGATTTAAACGACACCCAACAAGTCTCTGTTGGATATGCTGATGCAGTTGCTAAAGCGAACGGCACACTAAGCAAACGCCTTGATAGAGTGGCAGCTAACGCAGATGCAGCATTGGTTAATCTTGGGAAGTTTTTAAATACCGACTTTGCACCCTTTGGTTTAAAAATTAATATTTTACAAAACCTAAGCGACTTGATGGAACGCTTTAACATGGCGTTTCAAGAGGACACTTCGGCACAATTAACCGCATATGCTAAAACTAGGCTAGCACTTGAAGAGAATAAAAAAGCACAAGAAGAAGTTATTCTTAAATTACAGGAACAATCTTTGTGGCGTGATGTAGTCTTTAACGATGAAATAGTATTAGAGCGTTTAAAAGAAGAAGAACAAGCCCTAATAGCTAAAGCCAATACTCTAGAAGAGCAGATGATTCGTGAGCAGGAATTAAAAGCTGAGAATGACGAGTTAGAAAAAGAAAGAAAACTTGCAAATGATGAAGAGGATAATGCACGTATAGCAACAGATAATGCTACAAAAGAAGCTCAATTACAAACCCATGTTGAAAATGAGCAAAGCATAGAAGATAAGGCTAGAGCTTTAAAAGAAAAAGCCTACAACAAAGAGCTGCAAACACGCTTAAAAGTTGATGATAAACATTATGCAACGCTGATTAAGAAGCAACAAGAAGAAATTGCTCTTAAAAATAAATTAATTGTAGAAGATGCAACTCAAGAAGCTAAACGTAAATTAAAAGAGAGAGAGCAATTTTTAAAAGATGAGATTAAGCATGGCACAACTATAGCCAAATTTAATGCTTTGCAACGTAGTAAAGAATTTCAAGCTGCATCTTTTGCAGCAAATTCACTTAGCCAATTACAAATGTCTGGCTCTAAAACAATGCAGAAAATTGGAAAAGCAGCAGCTAGAGCAAAAATTATTGTTAACACTGCAAAGGCTATTTCCGAAGGATATGCACAACTCGGGCCCTATGCTGGTACAGCCTTTGCAGCCCTAATGGTAGCGATGGGTAGAGAGCAAATATTAAATGTGGGTAATGCTAACATTGGTATGTCTTCCGCAGATGCACAAATTAACACTACACCGCAAATTGATAATACACAATCTGCAACTATTAATGACCCTTTCAAAGCTCGTGCAGATGCTTTGAAAAAACAAGAATTACAATTAGACCGTGATGAACTCGCACTTGATAAGGCAGAAATGTCTGGCATTAGTGAAGAATCATTGTCGGCAATGCGTGATAAACTAGATGCACGAGAAAATGAATTGCGAATTGCTAAGCGTGAATTGCGATTAGAGAAAGATGCAGAGGCATACAATATGGGTAATACCCAAGTTAGCCCTGATATTTACGGCTCAATCAACGCACTTAACCAAGCAGCACAACAAGTATCTGTTTCAGAAAATGCAATCGGTCGTTATGTGCAACGTGGTGATGAAGTTATAGACACTGAGCTAGAACCACAAGAGGTAATAGTTACATTAGATACCAGCGATGAGTTTGCTAGTAACTTTGATGCACAAGCACAATCTAATGCGAGGGCTAACATATGATTAACAAACAATTAAAAGTCTTTAATCTAAGCAAGATTGCCAGCATAACCACCACTACTAACAATGACACTGCTAATCACATGCTAAAAGCGGTGCAGAATGTAGATTGGAATGGTAGCACTACAGATACTATCACTTTATCAATAAACAGCACTATTAACCGTTTAATAATAGCTAAACATAACTTAACTGCTTACACCATCCAGTACACAAACATTGACGGTAACACGCAAGATTTTAGCAATGTATACGGCTTAACCCGCACCAACGCCGCTACTAATGCTATTGCTGAAACTGATTATGCTACAGCTTTAATAGCACAAAACTTAGGAGCAACAACCAAAGACTTAACCAGTTATTATGAATTTGACGATGTCTATGTATCAGATGTCATTATTAGCTACACAGATTTAGCCAGCAACGCCAACATTAACTACATCAATGCTACAACAGAGCTTGATAGTTTTGATGTCTACCCTACTAAAAGTGATTATAAATTTAAAAGCCATAGTAAAAGACATACAGATTTAACAGGCAAATATCATATAACTACTAAATCTGGTTGCCTAGAAATGAAATTATCGTGGAAGTTTCTCGGTGCATTAGACACCGATGCTGACGTTGAACAACGAAACATGGATACTGTGTTAGAAATAGGTGCAGGAGATAAGTATCTATGGTGGTTTAATGGTGGACAAGGGGCAGCTAATCATTTTGTAAGGCATAATAATGCACCTCGGAGATTAAGCGATTTTTACCTAATGCAATGCCCCAAAGAGCCAAAGATTAGAAGCGTTAGCGATTGTTTAGGTTTATCTAGCAGCGTTAGTTTTACCTTATTAGAAACAGCCGAGGATAACTAATGCAGACAGAATATAGCGTTTATTTTAAGCCCTTGGTAGCAGCAGGGGTGTGGTTAGATGAGTGGGTGAATGTATCGGAATTTATACAAGAGAAAGACCTAGGCTCGTTAGTAGTAGACTTAGAGGGTGGCGACTTTGCTACTGGTTTATTTAAGTTTAAAAACTTTAAAATTAAACTAAGCAATAGAAAAAATGAATATGATTGGGGAATCGGTGATGTCTTCCCCACAGGTCGAGCGGACAGATGCAAAGTGCGTATAGACTACACCGCAGATAATCAAACTATAACAGTGTTTGTCGGCTATATAGAGGATGACAGCTTAGACAGCTACGAAGCAAACGACCATATCAAATATTTAGTACTTGGCAATGAATCAGCTCTAAACTTCCAAAGTGTACCAGTTGGGTATCTTGGAGGGCAAACTTGCGAGCAAGCGATTAAAAAACTCTTATCTAGTCCAGCACTAGTAAACTACTTTAACTACAACGCTGCTAATGTCACCCTTGGCTACAATCCCTACATAGACAATGGTGCAGCCTTTGACAACGTAAGTTTTACGGTGGCAATGCGTGAATTACTATTAGTTAGTAACAGCGTGTTTAGTGTAGACAATGACAACAATGTATTAGTTACCACTAGAGAGCCACAGGGCGACACTAAAGCCTTTTATGCCAACACTCCAGTAAATGATAATGTTTTACAAATAAAAGCCATTGCACGAGGTTTAAAGCGTACCTTCAACCAGATAGCAATTAAGCATGGCGATAACCAAGAAATGTTTATTAATGATGCTAATAGCATCACTAGTTATGGTATTAAGCAGTTAGATATTGAAATTAAAAGCATTACCGATACCGCAGTGCTAGAAGCAGTTGCACAAAATTTATTAGCTAACTTTGCACAGCCCAAGCATGAGGTAGACCTAGTGCTAGACACTAGCAAATTGATACCAAGATTAACTGAATTGCAGGAATGCACATTGGAGTTACGCACCGCAAAAACGCATAAGCAGGGCAAAACTAGATGGATAGTAGGTGATGGTAAAACTATAGGCAATATCTGCTTGCCGACTAGCGTAAATGGCGTATTTACCAGCGATGCAAGCACGCTATACAAGGTAATTAGAATACAAGAGCAGTGTAAGAGTGGTACAACAATTATTAGATTAAGAGCAGCATAATGGGAATAGCAACATTAAAAAAATTTAAAAATGGAGACGAGCCAGACGCTCACGACTTAAACGCTCCGATTGAATCGCAACTAGGCGATATTGTCCCACGCAACACCAGCGGACAGCCAGAATCTAATGCAGGGAATTTAGGCACAAATAATTACCCATTTAATCAACTACATGTAACTACTATAAATGTAGGCGGTGCAACGCTTGACAGCACAGCCTTTGGCTCGTCTGCTACTGCTATTACTAGTGCCAGAACTACAGGTAATTCAAATAAACCAGATTTTTTAAGAGCAGCAGGAACAGACGGCTTTACCCTCTTAGCTACAGATATAAACTTTAGCTTTAGAGCAAATGGAGTAGGTGAAGATATAACCGCAGATATTGCAGTTGCTAATATTACTACTATAGGTGCAGGTGAAAGAACTGCACAGGTAGATAATGACCAATTAACAGGCGATGCAACCAGCAAGCTAGTAGGCGAGCTTGACGGCTTCAAAATTAACAATACAGGGGCTAAAGTAGACGGTGTACGTAATCAATATTTAGCTTTTAAACATGCCACAACAGGCGAGATTATTTACGGCTATCACTCTTACGAATCAGACACTCAAGAGAGCTTAGGCGGTGGTATGCGTGGTGCGTTTATAGATGACAGCGGTAATCCTATCAAACGCCAACCTATCACAAATGGTGACAGCTTGGAGCTACTCTCTTTAGGTGTAGTATTTATAGATGCAAATACTAAACAAATAGATGTTACCTACAGAGAGCCTACAACCAGCAAAGACCAGCCTACAAGCCCTCAAGCTGGGGATTATTGGTATAGCCTCACAACTAACAAATGGAATAGATGGGATGGTGTAGAATGGCAAACTACACTAAATAGATTGCCTATAGGCTTAATAGTTTGTGATGAAATAGGCTGTATAGCTACTAACAGCTTTGACCTAGGCAATACTTACAGTGCAGATAATAGCTTGGTTACTTATATATCTGACAATAAGAATATCAAAACCTTCAAAGCTCAAGATGCCAAATTAAGCATTTATGGCTCAAGTGTAGAACTTAATTATCAAGCATGTTTTACTTGGTCAATTTTAGAAGATGCAGAAAATGCTATTAGTGCAGACTTAGAGGTAGGATTAACCCTAACCGCTAATACTCAATACTACTTATATTTAAAGCATGACTTAACGCCTATAATCTCTGATGAAGCACCTAGACAACGCAAAGATTTAAAGGGAGATTATCACCCTTATGAGGCGTGGCGTTATATAGCTACATACGCCACAGATGCTAGTAGTAATTGGCAAGAAGTGGGTAAGGTGGAGAAGCCAGCAATACAAGTTAATCCTAGTGAGATTTTAAGCAATCAACAGCTAGGTATATATAATCCAGTTGTAGGAATGACACTAGGTGACACAGATGGTGGCAGTGATAATACTTGGGAGACAGAATTTAAAGTGCGATCTGGCAAGTGTTTAGATGAGTTAGGCAGTAATCAGATAATTTTTAATACCACGCTACGAAAACAAATAACAACTTTTTCAAGCGGGCAAAATGGCGGTTGTCTGTATGGTAGCTTTGCTAATGCTGCAAATAATGAGCTAGCATATGTGTTAGCTATTTGTGGAGCAGCTAAAGATGCAGATATCATCATAGTATCTGCGAGCCAATTAAGCCTGATTCAGAATAGCACATCTAACCTGCCGTCTGGTTATAATTATTATCGCAATCTACAAAGTGTAATTTTACATTGGAATCAACGCCATTATTGGCATGTATATGCAAAACATTTGTTAATCAGCGATGCAAAAGCCCAAGCCATAGCAAACATGTCGTGGTTTCAGCGTGAAGTTACAGGGCTATTTTTTGAGACTAAAGCTTTTTACGGCTCAACTGATTTTTTAAATAACACATACCCTAATTTTGTTTTATTAGACGGCAGTAATGGCACTGTAGATATGAGAAATAGATTTATAGTAGGTCAAGGCAGCACTTATACTAGTGGTGGTTTATGGGGCGATGGCATAGGAGCTACAGGTGGTGCTGATAGTGTTGCTTTGAGTACAGCACAAATGCCTAGCCATACCCATGGAAATAATTTTAGCATCCAAAGTGGAGGAGTACATGACCACACTTTTTCTACGTACGGTAGAAATGGCAATGGGCAATACGGCAAAGTTGCTGACAGTGGAGGTAGTTCTACTGCTGCAATGACTACAGGTAATTCACCGTCTCATACACATAACATAAACGGTTCTATTCAGAACGCAGGAAGCGGACAAGCTCACGAGAACCGCCCACCATATTATGTACATGCATTAATTACTAGAATAGCTTAATTAAATTTAGACAACATGGATTCTACAACGATTTTTGAAGATGCAAAAAAACAAGGTTGCATCATAAAAAACAATACCTTTTACCCAAGCATAACAATGCAAGCCAAGTTTATAATTGAGAGTTGTATTAGTGAATTGCAACGCACAGACTATATAAGCCTTACATATATAGAGGGTAGTGTTAATGAGGAAGTTTTTAAGAGTTATAAAAAACGCAGACAATCTTTGCGTGATGAGATTAACTTTTTAGAAGAAAAAAACACCGCAGAATTGTCTGTATTAAACCCTTTAAATGCAGACAATCAAAAGTTTTATGATGCAGGATTGGAGTTAGCGAATGATTTTTGCAAGCACTATAATTCACTATACAGTGAATTATTAGCTACTGAATCTGCACAGGACGAGTGATAGCAACATTGCTCAGGCTAGTGCTAGTTTGTAAAGTTTCAGGGTCAAAGTAAGTAGTCTGCAACTGTCCGCTAGTGTTTGTGCCTGATATAGATATTAAATTGTCGCCAGTTAATGACATGCTATTAATACTGGCAAAAGATAAATCTTGTAGCAAATTGTTGTCTATATATGTATCAGCAATTAAATCTATTTTATGCAGAAAATTGATATTATCTGCATCTTTACCTAACACATAAGCAATATTGCTAACTACTAATAATTTATTGTAAGTGTAATCTGTCACCTTAGTAATGGCATTGTCGCTAAATTTGCATAATGCATCATTGTTAGCTTGAGATGCTAAATAATAGATTGCACCATCTGTACTTACTGCTATATCTGACAAATAAAAATTTCTTTGATAGAAAGTGTCAAAACTATTGCATCCAGAATCAGATGTTATACTAGATAATGTATTGGTCGTTGCATCATAAAATTTGTCATTATTATAGCCGTTAAAAATTATTGCTTTTGTGCTAGCAAATAACGCACCTTGGATTGCATCTAGCACATTAAAACCGTCATTCTTATTGCCAACAACAACTTTTTTATCACAACACCCATCTGTAAATTGCAAAGCAATATTGTTATTAGCTACTATTAATTGTGTAAAATTTATTATTGATGTATTGCCGTTATTATAGCCGTGATAAGTTTTTTGCATCGTATAAACATTAATAATCTCATCTACACCATCCCAAACTTTTAAACTGCTATTGCCGTTATTATCCATCTGAAAAAATGTGCCGTCATTGTCCATTTCAAAAAATGCATAATATGTTAATCCTGCATCTTCATAAGTAGCTAGAGCAGTTACCGCTGCACCATTAGCTAAACAAACAGGAGTATCAGTATTACTATTTTTAGGAACAGCAATAGCCGTACACTCATTCACATCTATATTAGCATTATCACTTACCCCAGATGACGTGCTAAATGTACGCAATCTTGCTGTTGTTTCTTCTACTGGTTGCAACTTATTTTTAAAATCACCAGCGATAATTATAAAATCATCTACTTGTTTACCTGCATCTACAGCATTTACAGATACCTCCTGATTAAAGACCGCAGAAGCTATTCCTTGTGCATCTATTTTTACAAGCCTATCGTTAGCTTCATTGCTAGAGCCTGTAGATAATGCCTGAAAGCTAGTAGAAGTTGTAAGAGCTAATTTTTCAGCATTTATAGTATTTACTGATAGATAGTTAGTGCTATTGTTGTTATTGCTGCTACTGCCCTTATCACAGCCTACTAATGCTACTACTGATAGTGCTATTATTATCGTCTTCATACTTGTTCCCTTTTAAATCCCACTATGTAAAAAATACTACAGTATTAACTATTGTTAATGCAACCGAAGCTATAAAAATTGTGTATAATATTCTTAATCTTTTTTTATGCTTTGCCTTAAACTCTTGAATTATAGCATTATTAGTTACTTGATCTTTTGTTAACAAATCAATCGCCTGTCTATGTATAGAGTAAATGCTTAGTAGCAATTTATAACCTACAGCATACGCATCTGCACTATCACCTAGAAACAAATCTAATAACTTACGCAAATTTGCAGGTTGTATACCCTCCTTGTTTTGCTCTATACGCTCTATAAGCCTTTCACCATGCTTGCCTAGCTCTAACTCATCTGCTAACTCGGCTTTAGTTTTACCCAGATGCTCTCTAATCTGGGTAAAAACTGTACCGCAATCTTTAATAATCATTTTAAATTAAATTTAACCTTTCCATGATATCTCGAATCACACGTATACGCTCAAGGGCAATTTTAGGCTCAATTTTAACAACATCATCTTTTACCTCATCAATCTCGCACTTTATCAGGGCATCAATCTCACCTTCTAGCTCTGCTTTTAAATCGTCTATAAACTCGTCAGCGTTATATGATGGATTTATACTAATTTCTAAAGTTTCTTCGTACATAATTAATAATCCTCTAAATCTAAAGCTTCAATGCCAACTTTCCCAGACCTACCAATCCAGCCTTGATGTGGGCAAGGTTCAGGCTGCTTGCCATCATGCCAACTACCATCCTCAGTTAAGCTGGGATAAATTGGATGCTCGACTAAATTATCAAAGGTTATTTTGAGACCTACGAGTCTAAGCTCGTTAAATCCTTCAGGTAAATTATCCGCAGAAAAACCGTTCATTTCAGCGAGCAAATCGTAATAATCTTTGCCCCCAAAAACGCCGTAACCCTGATAGTCTTCTTCAACCCATTTATTGCCGAGATTATCACGCATTACCACTTTAAATTTTTGTTCTAAACAAGAAATGCTTTTATTTGTATCTTGAGTCTTCCAGCTAAATTGTCCCATTATGCCACCTGTAAATTAAATTCTTCCGCAACTTCTGCTACTGATTTTTCCCAACTTTCCAAGATGTTGTTATTTTTGCCAGCTCTAAAAGCCTTAATTTTCCACGAATCATTACCAAACCAAACAGATAATTGATAACCATTTTTTCCAGATTCATTGCAAAATCTTTTAGTGTGCCAAAAACATAACTCGCTTTTAGGTAATTTAATCAATAATGCTTTGCCTGTGTCATGCTGAATTGAATTGCTGTTTAAAATTAATTTCATAATCTATTCCCTCATCTAATTTATAAAAGGTCGTTTACCTCTCTATGCCGTCTACTACCTGTTTAATGAAAGTTATACCCTTGCAATCCTTGCATTCTAAATATTTCTTTTAAAGTGCTTGTCTTATCCGCATTTTTTGTTCCAATCGCTAAATGCCCATTAGACAAAGTGCCGAGTTTGCACTGCAATTTAGGATATAAGCAATTATATCTATTTACTTGCTGTATATATTCCTGCTTTGTCCTTTGCATTTCTACTAATCCACCACCAATATTAGTAATAGTAAACTTATAACCTTGGGAGCTAGGCATTTCTTTTAATATGCTTGCCTTGTTAACATCTGAAACTTCAATCGCTAAATCACCATCAAACAATGTTGCAAGTTTGCACTTTAAATTAGGTGTCTGACAATTTAACTCGTTTACTTTGTTTATATATTCTTGTTTTGTTTTTTGCATTTTATCCTCGCTAATTTATAAAAGGTCGTTTACCTCTCTATGCCGTCTACTATAGCAAATAAAAAAGCATTGTAAATAGTTATTTTAATTTATTTTAATATTTATCTAAAAGTTACGGTTAGTGCTATAATCTAGGGGTATTTGACAAACACAACAACAACAAGACATGGAGCGAAAAAAAACACTACAGCATTTTTTAAAAAACAATGCACATCTAAAAGAGGTTTATGGTGAAAATAGTATCATGGTGAAGCAGTTTGCTTTAGAAGTAGGCATTGCTGCACACACCTTGCGAAATTGGCATAAAGATCCCAAAAAATTAATTACTATAAAGTTGCTTGCGTTAGGTTTGGCAACGCTAAAAAAAGAAAAAATAACTGCTGATATTTTTAAAAAAAAATTTGAAGAAATCTTGCGTTAATTATTGTGCAGATAAAAGCAATAATTTTAATAAATAATATTAAACAGAAAGTATTTGCTTTTAAGAAATTCCCTTGATTTTTAAGGCTTTTTAGTCGCTTAAAACAGGCAGATAATACACCTAAACTTTTTAATTTTAGGAGATTATTATGTCTAATATTACACAAGCTGATATTGATGCCTTACAAGCCTTAATTGCAGCTCTAGGTAACAACCAAGATGCGATTAATACAGCGTTAAAAACCTACATTGACACCAAAGATTCGCAAAATCTTACTCAAGTCCAAGGCGAGTTAAGCACTGCTATATCTACAGAGGTAAGCGATCGTAACACTGCTATTACTTCTGCCGTTAATACGCTGAAAGGCACATTACCTAACGTGTTTCCCACCTTACAAGTATTTGCAGCAGCTTTAGATAATGACCCAAATTTTGCTGCAACAATTCGGGGAGAATTAAGTAATTCTGAATCAGCTTTAACTATCGCAGTTAACAACGAAAAAGCACGTATTGATGCGATTTTGAACGCTTCGGCTGCTGATAAAGACAGTTTTGCTGAGATTGTAAGTTTAATTAACGCAGTTGATACTGAAAACGATACTGCTTTTGCTGCTTACGTATTAAGCAACAATGCCGCTTTAGCACAAGAAGTTGCTGACAGACAAGCTGCTGTTACTGCTCTAACTACTACAGTTGCTAACAATAAATCAGCTATTGAAAGCACTGTATCTAGCTTAACAACTACAGTTGCTAATAATAAATCTGCAATTGAATCTGATTTAGCTGCTGAAGTTTCAAGAGCAACTTCTGCTGAAACTACATTAACTAACGATTTAGCTGCTGAGGTTAGTAGAGCTACTACTGCTGAACAAGTAAACGCTGATGCTATTTCTGCTGAATCAACTGCAAGATCTGCCGCTATTTCTGCCGAGGCTTCTGCAAGAACTACAGCTATAGACACTGAAATAGCTGCTAGACAACAGCAAGATGGCGAACTTCATGATATGATACAAGATTTAGTCAACGAATTAGGCTCATTTAAAGCTAAGGCACAAGCTAAATTTGCTATATAATTTAATCCCTCCGTGTGGGTGTAAAAGCCCACACACCTATTCAAATTGCCATGCTAGAGTTAGATGATGCTTTGGATATTATTAAGAGCTACATTGACGACAAAGACGTTAAACTAAACGAAAAAATTAACAGTTTGTCGAGCGTAACCATAACGCTTGATGCTGATGTAAGCAGTAATCATGTTGCTTTAGATATTCCAGATAACTATTTAGATATTGTAATTGAGGCTAAATAATGACTACACAAATTATAGCTGGTGAATCTATAGAAGCCCGACTAAATTTTTATAACGCCAAAACTGCACAAAAAATAGTTAATGACCAGTTGCAAGCAAGCGTTGAGTTGTATAATGATACTGGCAAATTAGATATGCCATACAGCGTTGGAGCATATAATGTTGATGATGGCTTTTTCCTGAAGATTCCTACAACTTCTACAGAAAATTTATCAGGAGCTTATAAGCTCTTGTTTACAGTATCCGATGGCGTAAATGCTGGCAAAAAGATTGTAGATTTATTTGTACAAACTATTTTATAATCTCGTTGTTGTCGTCTACATATGCTGGCACTTGCAAACTATCTTCTGTTGATTCTGAAAAAAGTACACGAGTTGATTGTGTGTAATTGTAACAATAAGAGCCATTGGCAATAATATTATATCCTACATCATATTTAGCTTGTTGCTGTAATTTTGTTAGCTTTTTAGGAACAACCACACCTCCACAAATATCATCTACAATATGATTAGCAGTTGATTTTCCAATCATAGCAACAATTTTTTGCTCTTCCGCCACATTGTAATGCATCTGCTCAATATTATACTCAACAATCTCTTGTATATTTTCTTTGAATTCCTTTAGATATTTTTTATCAGCCATTAAATTATCTTTAATAACAGCCAGTGCCTCTTTTAATTTTATTTGTTTATTCATCTGTAATAACTTCTAATGCACCTATAGAGATTGCAAACTATTTAATCACCGCATTTGCTAATTCTGTATTTAAACTTTCTAATAACTCATCAAAATATTTAATTTCTTCATCATCTTTGCCATATTTCGCAATCCAATGCTCTTTGTTTTTCAGAGTATTTTTAATTTCTCTAGCTAAAAATTCTTTTTGTGTGTTTTTCATAATGTATCTCCATTTATTTATTGTTATGCCGTCTACTATAGCAAATAAAAAAGCATTGTAAATAATAATTATAGATTAATTAGATTGGCATATTTGTTATTATCATCACTATTAATCCACTTGGCGTAAAATTTATATGTAGTGTTAATAGATGCATGACCTAATTGCAAGGCTAACCATGCAGGTCTAGCACCTTTTGATAAAGCAATGGATGCATAAGTATGTCTAGTCGCTGAGGGCTTAATTTTAGGAATATTTAAAAGTTTTAACGCTTTATACCACAGCCTTACTCTAGATTTTGCGTTACTGCATGTGAAATTATAAGTATCTGCACTAAAAGCATATTCACGCTGTCCAGATATGCTATACAACTGTATTAAACGCTCTATACAAGCATCATTTATATCTATACATCTTACCTTATTAGTTTTAGTTGCTTTGCGTATGCCACGCACCACAGCACCCTCTATGGTTAATTTTTTATTATGTATATTTATATCTTGCCACCGCAAGCCGTACAACTCGCTGGTACGCATACCTGTGTTAAAAGCAACCGCATAAAACAATCCCACGAGTTTATTTTGCTTGATTAAATATTCAATCAGCTTGCTAGCTTGCGTGGCTGTTAAGCACTCAATCATTTTAAGTACATGCTTACAACGCACTAAACCGTCCGCAGGTGAATGCTCTAGTATTTGCATGTTAACAGCAAATTTAAACAAGCTCTGTAAAAAGCTAATATAGTTGTTGATAGATTTTGCTGATAGCTGATAATGTCTATTGATGATTATTTGTAGGTCTAGAGTTTTTAAAGCTGTTATATCTTGATTGCCTATATGTTTGCTAATTTTGGCAAACATTGATTGATAGCCTTGTAATGTAGAGTGTGCAAGGTTTTTAGACGTGGATTCTAAATATAATGTAAATAAATTTTTAAAATTCATGCAAAAATTTATTTACATAAATAAAAATAGGAGTATATAATCATTCAATGAAAGTTAATTGATTAATGTGAGAATTTACTTTATAATACTTTTTATTATAAAGTAATAAAGAAATTAATTTAATAATTGATATTGATGCATAATTTTGGTGGTCTCATAACCCGAAGGTCAGTGGTTCGAATCCACTCCCCGCTACCATCTCTATGCCTAAAATTTATCAGGCAACTATACAAATATTTAAATTATCAAACTGCTGTTTTTAGAGCGGTATTTTTCTGCGTGCATAAAAAAACCGCAACAGTTATTCACCATTGCGGTTCTCGCTTCAAATCTCGTTTGCCAAGTTTGACAGACACGACTAACGATATGATTTTCTGCTCTCCAAAAGTTTCAACAGGGCAACAACTCCCCTCGGCTTTTTTTCAAACTCACAACGCACGGAGGCACGCCATGAGCTAAGGATTTTTAGAATTTAATTATAATTTTCAATACCACTCAAAAAAAATAACAAATCGCATGGATCATAATAACGAACTTACATCAGAATTTCAAGCATTCGTAAAAGCAAATATATTATTGCCTCGCATCATTTTCTCTTTATCGAGCAAAGACCCTGATATTTTACACGCTCTTGTTAATGTTGGGCGTAACAGAAGTGTTAAATCTAAGCTCAAGCATTTAGATGCTGTTGTAATGGCAAATAGATTGCAGAGTTTATATTTGCATATGCATTATTTGCGTGATGAAGACCCTGATTTTTATACGCAGATTACACAATATCGCCCACGCTACATTCCACGATTGCTGGAGCATGAATTATTTGCAGGATACTTCAATATTGAATATACACGCACGACAACTAGATTTGCGGTTGCTATAGGTCTTGTAGATGAGCCAGACAGATTAAATCCTGATAGATATATAGATTTTGCTTTAAATACTACAAAGTCTGCATGGTTTCAATCATTGGAGGCTTAACATGACAACGCACTCCTTTGATATTGTTGATGCTCAAACGCACGGCATAGAGGCAGCGGTTATACTGCATAACTTACGCTTCTGGTTGCAAAAAAATGCAGCTAATCACAAACATGCATATGATGATTATTACTGGACATATAACTCTGCTAACGCCTTTGCAGAATTATTTCCTTACATGACAGCCACAAAAGTTCACAGGGTTTTAAAA